>FWPV01001478.1_pt1 | contig 65196 bp, 60 predicted proteins | sample 2228371 | NCBI WGS metagenome assembly FWPV01 (sample SAMEA103939776, study PRJEB20133) | metagenome
GGCCGCTCCGCCCGAAGCGCCTGCGCCGGCCGCTCCGCCCGAAGCGCCTGCGCCGGCCGTAGCGGAGGCGGTCGCGCCGCCCGTGGCGGAGGTCCCGCAAGCCCCCGCGGAGGAACCGGAGTTCCTGTCCGCCCCGAAAGCCGCGCCGAGCGCGGACGACATGGCGGTCTTCGAGCAGATGATGGGGGCCGTGCTCAAGCCCCAGCCGGAGGCGTATCCCGCAGAGCCTCCCGTCGTCGAAGCTCCGGTGCCCGCGCCTGCCGTCCCCGAAGCCGAGGAGCCTGTCGCTGTGCAGGAGCCGCCGGCAGTGCCCGAGCCGCCCGTCGAGGCGGAAGCCGTGGTCGAGCCGGAGGCCGTGGCCGAGGTGGAAGCCGTGGTCGAGGCGGAGCCCCCCCAAGCCGGCCCGATCTCCGCCGCGGAGTTGAGCGAGATACCGGTCGCGCCCGTCCTCGAAGCGGTGCCACAGGAGCCAGCGGCGCCGGTGGAGGCGACGAGGCCTGCGGCTCCCTCCTTCGTGCCTACCGGCGACCTCGAGAAGGACCTCCTTGCTCTGGGCCTGGGCGAGCTGCCGGCCGAGGAGGCCGTCGTGACGCCGCCTGCCGAGACGCCGCCAGCCGAGATGCAGGCTGAAACCGGGGCCGTCGTGGAGGAGCAGCCGCAGGTCGAGGTCGTGCCTGAGCTCGAAGTCCGCGAGGCCATCGGCGCGCAGGAGAGCGCGTCGCCGGCGGTCGAGCAGGTTTCGACGGACGCAGCCCTCTCTGACCTGCTGCGTTCGCTCGGCGGCGAGGAGGAGCCTCCGGCTGCGGAAGAGCGCGAGGCGCCGAAGGTCATCTCGACCGATGCGTACCTTGCCGAGTTCGAGACCGACGTGTCTCTCACGAGCGCGCTCACCGACGAGATCACGGCGCTGACAGGCGGCGGGTCTGCCCGGCCGCGGCCCACCACGACCGTCGCGAAACTGCCCGAGCCCGGCGAGCAGCCCGCGATCCATCGCGACAAGCTGGTCGACCGCGACCTGGTCCTGAAGATCATCGATGGCATCGAGAAGCTGTAGACGAGGAGCGGAACCCGTATGCAGTCTGTGAAAGTCGTCGTCACCGGGCCGTTCAACGCGGGAAAGACCACGTTCATCAAGTCGGTGAGCGAGATTACCGTCCTCTCGACGGAGCGCCAAGTCAGCGACATCTCCGGCGAAGGCGGCGGCGAGACCACCGTCGCGATGGACTTCGGGCGCATCACGATCTCTGACGACGTCGTGTTGTACCTCTTCGGGACGCCGGGACAGGAGCGGTTCTCCTTCATGTGGGAGACGCTTTCAGAGGGCATGCTGGGGTTCGTGCTCCTCGTCGACGGCCTCTCGCCCGAGTCGATATCCGACGCCCGCTCGATGATCGAGTTCTTCACGAACATGTCCGACGTGCCCTTCGTGGTGGCAGCCAACAAGATCGCCGGCGACGATGTCGCCTCGCTGGCTCGCATCCGCTCCGAGCTGGACCTGCCGGCGGACGTGCCGTTGCTGCCCTGCGACGCTCGAAGCAAGGAGAGCGTCAAGGCGGTGCTGCTCGGCCTTCTCTATCGCATCCTCGAGAGCATGAGCTGAGGTGTTGGATCCACGCTTGTACATCTTGGGCGCGCTCGCGCTGCTGTCGCTCGTGTCGGTCTCGTACCTCGTCGTGGCTGCGGTCCAGCACGTCGCGCGTCTCATCCGGACGCGGCGCACGGCTTCGAAGGTCGCGGTGGCGTTGGAAGAGCGGGTCGACGTCGCTCCCGAGCCAGTGGTGCCGGCAGGGCCTCCTCCCGTGCTGGAGTCAGACCCCTTCCGCGACGGTGTGCCGGCGTCGGTCGAGTCGCCGTTCGAGCGGACGGCGGCCGCGCCTGCGCCCGCCCCGCCGCCGCCCGCGGCGACATCAGTCCCGGCAGAGCCTCCGGTCGAGCCGGCGGCGCAAGTCCTGCCTGTAGCCTCCGGGTCTCCCGAGGGCGTCGACCGCCTGAGCGCGCCGCTCTCGACCGACCAGACCGAGCGCATCGCCGCACTGCTCGCGTCGCTCGAGCAGCAGGCCGAGGCCCAAGTGATCGCTGCGCAGCCAGCGCCGGCGGTGGAGTCCGCATCCGTCCAGGAACAGACGGTCTTCGCGCCGCCGCCCATGGAGCCTGCAGCTCCGGCTGAGCCGGCTGCCGAGACGCCGGTCGACGAGCCGTTCTCCGCGCCGCCCGCACGGCCGGTCCTAGAGCCAGAGACGCAGCCGGCCCTGGAGCCTGTCCCGGAGCCGGTCGCCCAGCCTAGGGCGCAACCGCCTCTCCAGCCTGCGGCAGAGCCGGTCCCTGAAGTCGCCGAGTACCGGCTCGTCGCGCCGGTGGAGCTGCACTTCACCGACGGATCCAGCCGCGTCGGAGTGCGCCCAGGCACCCGCACGCACGACGAGTTCCAGCGGCTTGCGAACACCCTGCTCGGCGAGCTCAGGCGCGCGCGTTCGGGTTTCGAGCAGTAGCCAGCGAGCGCGTCTCGGCGTAGCATTATCATGTACGCGGACAGGTCTGTCCTGGCCGCTTCTGACGCGTGACGGGGGTCGTCTGGTTTGGCTGAAGCGGGCGAACGCCTGGGCTTGCTGCTGGTACGCGCCGGCATCATCACCGAGCGCCAGCTGAACGATGCCCTCGAAGTCCACAAGGCGACCGGCAGCCCTCTGGGCCGGGTCCTTGTGGATCTCGGGTATGCCACGCAGGGCGCGATCCTGTCGGTGATGGCCCGGCAGATCGGCATCCCGTACGTCGATTTCTCTCAGCAGAAGCCCGATCCGGCCGCTGTCGCCGTCGTGCCCAAAGAGCTGGCCAACCGTTACACGCTCATGCCGGTCGAGTTCGACGAGGAAGGCCGGCTGCTCGTCGCGATGGCCGACCCGCACAACGTGCTGGCGCTCGACGATCTGCGCATCATCACGGGCTACGAGATCAAGCCGGGCATCTCGACCAAGGACGACATCCTCGCCGCTATCAACGAGTACTACCGCGTCGCCGAGCACATCGACGTCGACGCCGGAGCCGTGGAAGAAGAGGAGGTCGACCTCTCGCAGCTCACCGAGCTCGTCGACGAGGCGCCGATCGTCAAGCTCGTCAACTACATCATCAACAAGGCCGTCGCCGACCGCGCCTCGGACATCCACATCGAGCCGCAGGAGAAGGACCTCCGCGTCCGGTACCGCATCGACGGCGTGCTCCACGAGATGATGCGCAGCCCGAAGTCCACGCAGCAGGCGATCATCAGCCGCTTCAAGATCATGTCCGACATGGACATCGCCGAGTCGCGCAAGCCGCAGGACGGCCACACGGCGCTCACGATCGGCGGTCACAAGATGGACTTCCGCGTCTCGACGCTCCCCACGGTGTACGGCGAGCGGGTCGTGCTGCGCATCTTGCGCAAAGACAACATCATGCTCAAGCTGGAGGACCTCGGGTTCCTCCCTCAGTCGCTCGAGCGCTTCGAGTCATCGTTCCGCAAGCCGTACGGCGCGATCCTCGTCACCGGCCCGACCGGCTCAGGCAAGTCGACCACTCTGTACGCGGCCGTCAACGTCCTCAACGAGCCGGCCCGGCACATCATCACCGCTGAGGACCCGGTCGAGTACCGGCTGCCCGGCGTCAACCAGATCCAGACGAATCCGAAGGCAGGTCTGACGTTCGCGCGGGCGTTGCGCTCGTTCCTGCGATGCTCGCCGGACGTCATCCTCGTCGGCGAGATCCGCGACCAGGAGACCGCGAAGATCGCCATCGAGTCGGCGCTCACCGGTCACCTGGTGTTGTCGACGCTCCACACCAACGACGCGCCAGGCGCCATCACGCGCCTGATCGAGATGGGCGTCGAGCCGTTCCTGGTCGCCTCGGCGGTCGACTGCGTGCTCGCGCAGCGGCTTGCGAGGCGCTTGTGCAAAGACTGCAAAGAAGAGTACACGCCGCCGAAGCAGGCGCTCATCGACGCCGGATTCTCTGAGGACAACCTGCCTGAGCGCATCTTCCGTCCTGTCGGGTGCAAGAAGTGCGGCGGGACCGGCTACAAGGGCCGCATGGGCATACACGAGGTCATGCTCGTCAGCGAGGAGATCTCCGACTTGACGGTCAAAGAGGCGACAGCCGAGAAGATCAGGCAGGTCGCCATCGAGCAGGGCATGCTCACGCTGAGGCAAGACGGTTTGGAGAAGGTCCGGATGGGGTTGACGTCGCTGGAGGAGATCGCCAGAGTCGTCGTCTAGCAGGGGGGCGCTATGGATCTGTCAGAGCTCTTGATCGAGCTGGTCGAGCGGGGGGCGTCCGACTTGCACCTTACGGTCGGGATGCCTCCCGTGCTCCGCATCAACGGCGCGCTCACCGCGACCAGCCGCCCGCGTCTCACGAGCCGTGACACCAAGGAGCTGCTGTACTCGATCCTGACAGAGGATCAACGCGAGCGGCTCGAGCGCGAGTGGGAGTACGACTTCGCCTACTCCCTTCCCGGCGTCGCCCGGTTCCGCGTGAACGCCTACTACCAGCGGGCGAGCGTCGGCGCCGCGTTCCGGCATATCCCGGCGGAGATCAGGAGCTTCGAGGAGCTCGGCTTGCCGAGCGTGGTTGGCGGGCTGTGCGAGAAGCCGAGGGGATTCGTGCTGGTCACCGGCCCTACCGGCTCCGGAAAATCGACCACGCTTGCGGCGATGGTGGACCACATCAACGAGCACTGCGAAGTGCACATCATCACCGTCGAGGACCCGATCGAGTACCTGCACCACCACAAGAAAGCGATGGTGAACCAGCGCGAGGTCGGGTCTGATACGAAGAGCTTCTCGATGGCCCTCAAGCACGTCCTGCGGCAGGATCCCGACGTCATCCTGATCGGCGAGATGCGGGACTTGGAGACGATTTCGGCGGCATTGACGGCAGCCGAGACCGGCCACCTCGTGCTCGCCACGCTTCACACGCAAGACGCTGTGCAGACCGTCGACCGCATCATCGACGTGTTCCCGCCCCACCAGCAGTCGCAGGTGCGTGTGCAGCTCGCAGGTACCCTGCAGGGCATCGTAAGCCAGCAGCTCCTTCCGACCGCCGACGGCCGGGGCCGCGTGTTGGCGTGCGAGGTGCTCGTGCCTACGGCGGGCATCCGCAACCTCATCCGCGAAGGCAAGACGCACCAACTCACCACGGCGATGCAGTCTGGTCAGCAGTATGGTATGGTCACGATGGATCAGAGCCTCGCCGAGCTGTGCCGCAGGGGGCTCATCAGCCAGGACACGGCGCTGCAGCGGGCCATCGATCCGAATACGCTCAAGACGCTCCTGGGCCGGAGCCGATAACTAGCACGATACGCAGCCTGATCCGCAGCGGAGAAGAAGGGGCGCACGATGGCCACCATCACCTTCAAGTACACGGTCCGGGACAAGACCGGCAAGGTCGTGAGCGGCCGCCTGGAAGGCGAGAGCCGCGATGCTGTGGCGGTCAAGCTCCGTCAGATGGGCTACATCGTCCTCGACTTGAGCGAAGACCGGCTCGCCGCGCTGAACAAGATCCAGTTCGGGACGTCTGTCAAGACCAAGGACATCACGGTCTTTGCGCGGCAGTTCGCGACCATGATCAACGCCGGCCTGTCGCTCACGAAATGCCTGGCGATCTTGGCTGAGCAGTCCGACAGCAAGGAGCTCAGAGAGGTCATCGCGCAGGTCGGCCGGGACGTCGAAGCTGGGCAGTCGCTGTCGGACGCCATGGCGAAACACCCGAAGATCTTCCCGCCCATCTTCATCAACATGGTGCGGGCCGGCGAGACCGGTGGTGTGTTGGACGAGGTCCTGCTGCGTGTGGCGGACCACTTCGAGAACGACGCCCGCCTCAAGGGCCGCATCAAGTCGGCGATGACGTACCCGGTGGCAATGGCCGTCCTCGTGTTCCTCGTGCTCGTCGCGATGATGATCTTCGTCGTGCCCACCTTCCAGAAGATGTTCGCGGACATGGGCGGTACGCTGCCGCTTCCTACGCAGATCCTGGTCAACATCTCGGAGGGCGCGCGTGGGCTCCCTGGACTCATCACGCTCATCGCGGTGATCGTCGGCGCGATCGCGTTCAACATGTGGAAGGGCACCGACGCCGGGCGGCTGATCTGGGACGGCATCAAGCTCAGGATGCCCATCGTCGGGCCGCTCGTCCGCAAGATGTCGCTCGCGCGGTTCACGCGGACGTTCGGCACGCTCGTGGCGGCCGGTGTGCCGATCCTCTCAGCCCTCGATATCGTGGCCGACACCTCGGGCAACGAGGTCGTCGCGCAAGCGGTGAAAAAGGTGCGGTCCGCCATCAAGGAAGGCGAGACCATCGCCAAGCCGCTCGGCGAGAACCCGTTGTTCCCCTCGATGCTCGTGCAGATGATCGCGGTCGGCGAAGAGACGGGCGCGCTCGACGCCATGCTCACGAAGATCGCCGACTTCTACGACGAAGAGGTGAGCACGACGGTCGACGGCCTCACCTCGATCATCGAGCCGCTCATGATGGCGACCCTCGCGGTCGTCGTCGGCGGCATCGTCATCGCGCTCTACATGCCGATGTTCCAGGTCATCACGCTCGTGAAGTGAGGGCCGGGACGATTCTGGGAATCTTGTAGATTGCGTCTCAAGCGCGGCTTGCAGATGCCGATACAAGGCATGTAGGCAGTGGGGCGGGAGCCCCGAGCAAGAGGAGGTGGGCATCCATGCGGATGTTCAAGAGGGACGAGGGCTTCACTCTCGTCGAACTGATGGTCGTCGTGCTTATTATCGGTATCCTTGTCGCCATCGCTATCCCGGTCTTCAACGCAGCGTCCCGCAACGCCCGTCTGCGCACCTGCCACTCGAACCAGCGCACGATCGAAGGCGCTGTGCAGCAGTGGCTCGCGGCCGACCCCAACAACCAGTGGACGGCCAAGGCCATCGACGGCAACGACGAACTGACCACTGGCGGCGCGTACATCAAGGACGTCCCGCACTGCCCGGCAGGCACCACTGCTGACCTGTACTATGTCAACGCCGCTGGCACCGTGACGGGCGACGATGGCGACGGCGTCTGGCTGACCGACGGCACGCTCACCCACTCGCACTTCTAGTCTTCGACGCAGCACGCACGCGAGAGGCCGCGGAATTCCCGCGGCCTCTTCGTGTATCCTGTGGCCTTGCTGCCACCATCGGATCCGAGGGAACGGCATGTCGGTCGAATCGGTCGCCCTGGTTCTTGGAGCATCTCTGTTCGGGCTCGCGTTCGGGTCGTTCGCGAACGTCGTCATCTGGCGCTTGCCGCGCGGCGAGTCGCTCGTGTCGCCGCCTTCGCACTGTCCGCGGTGCGGGGCGCCGATCCGCTGGTACGACAACGTCCCAGTGCTCTCGTGGCTCTTGCTGCGTGGGCGGTGCCGCTCCTGCGGCGAGCCGATCTCGTGGCGATACCCTGCAGTCGAACTCGCGTCCGGCGTCTTGTGGGCGGCGGCCGCGCTCGCGTGGGGTGCATCGCCGCGCGCGCTGTTCGGGATCGCGCTCTTCTACCTGTCGCTCATCCTCGCGGCCATCGACCTCGACCACCGCCGGCTGCCGAATGCGCTCGTGGCGATGCTCGGCGGAGTCGGCCTGCTGGGGGTGGTCGTTGCGCTGGTCGGCGTCCCGGCGTGTCCGCTGGTTGGGTCCGCGGCTGGCCCTTGGGCCGCAACGAGCGCTCTTCTCGGGCTCCTGCTTGGTGGCGGCGTGCCGCTTTCAGCCGCGCTCGTCTACGAGCGGCTGCGTGGCCGCGCCGGGCTCGGCATGGGGGACGTGAAGCTGCTCGCCGCATACGGACTGTACCTCGGGCCGTTCGTGCTGATGGCGCTCCTCGTCGGAAGCTTTGCCGGAGCAATTGTCGGCGTGGCGTCGAAGCGCGGAGCCCGTGATGCGGCGATCCCGTTCGGCCCGTTCCTCGCGCTCGGCGCGATCGTGACGGCGCTGTGGGGTAAGCCCCTGCTTGCCGCATACCTGCGCCTTGCAGGTCTTTCGTGACGGCCAGGGTACAATTAAGAGTGTGTTGAGCGTCACTGCGCGCTCAAGCGAGCCGCGGCGTGCGCCGATACACTGGTCAGCGACGCGACCGACCACAGGGGCGATTGCGATGAGCAAGAACGGTCTCATGAAGCGGCTGTCTGCCGACGATGGTCTCGGCATGCTCGAGATCGTCGTCTCGGCCGTCATCTTCTTCTTCGTGCTGACGGCCGTGCTCGGCCTCCTCGGGACGACCACGCAGATGAGCCTGACCGCCAAGCAGCGGGCGGTCATGACGAACGCGATCAACGCGTATGTCGAGCGCGTGAGCGCGATGCCGTTCTCGCAGGTGAAGCTCGTGAGCGAGGGTGGCGCGCTGGCGGCGGTCGAGACGCAGACGGTCGGCGAGTACGTCGTGGTGATTCGGCCCACGGTCTCGATTCCGACGACGCTCACGTCTTCGACCAGCCCGAATCTGAAGCGGTTGCGGCTCGCGGTCACCGTCACCCGCGGCAGCGCGAACCCGATGTCGTACGTCACCGAGGTGCTCATCCGCGACCGCGACCAGTTCCTCACGCAAGCGGTCAGCAATCCGCAGACCGATCCGACTATCGCCTTCACGAGCTCTACGCCTCCTGAGAACACGGTGGTATGGGGATCGCAGCATTCTGGCGGAGCGCTCACGGTGGGCGCGGTGGCAGAAGCTTCGGAAGGCCGCACGGTCAGCTCCGTCATCCTGTGGTGCGACGACCAGTTCGTGCTGAAGGACTCGATGGGCAACCTCGGGTCGTGGGCGAACATCGACCAGCAGTCGTTCACGACGCCTTCGTTCATCTGGAACACGCTGCAGACGGACGAGCTTGGCACGCAGGAGATCGTCGACGGATATCGCACCATCAGCGCGTACGTGCTTGACTCCGGGGGAGTCAGCAAGTACACAGTGCGGCACTTCCTCGTGGACAATTACGCGCCACCGTTGCAGACGACCTCGACAGTGGAGGCGCGCACGGCCACCGAGAGCTACCTGAGCTGGAACGAGGTCATGGACGGTACGACGCCGACCGACCACTACCGGGTGGAGTGCTACAAGCAGGCTGCATCGAGCGACACGTGGACGTTCACATCGTTCGTCGGCGGTACGAACACCTACCGCAGCACGAGCGGTACAGTCCCCACGGACCCGTTCTCGCGCTACTACATGCGCATGCAAGCGCACAGCGCCCGCAACCTGCGGCTCCCTGACTGGTACTACCACCCGCAGGCCTGGGTGAGCCGGCCGGCGCTGACGGCGACAAGCACTGTGTCAGGCAGCAACCGCACTGTCGTGCTCACCTGCTCACCTCCACAGTTCCCGTACGTGAGCGGCAGCCTTACCTACAGATTGTACAGAGGCGCGAGCCCGACCACGCTGACGCTGTACCAGACCCTGACCACCAACACATACACCGACTCGCACAAGAAGACGACCGACTACTACTACCAGTTCGAGGTCACCGTGACACCGACCGGCACGGCAGGCGGCCTGTTGCAGACGCCGGTCCCCGTCACCGTGCGTTCGAATATCGTGGGCCCGAGCGGTACTTCGCCGCTGCCCACGTACGGGTGGTGACGCCGGATGGATCGCCTGCACAGAGACGACGGTTTCACCCTCTCCGAGCTGGTGGCGGCGCTCGGGCTGCTCGGCATCATCCTGGCGGCGACGTGGGCAGGCTTCCAGGCCTCCCACACCTACAGCCGGCTGTCGGACCGCCAGGCCTGGTTCGCGCGCGAAGTGAGCTCGCCGCTTCTCCAGATCGAGCGCGTGATGCAGCAGCAGTACCGTATCGACTCGACGTATCCCGGTGTGACCGCGTATCGGATCAAGTGCGAAGCGGACGCTGACTCCGATGGACACCGAGAGGTTTGGGAGATGCAGGCGACGGCAGACCACAGGCTTGTCATCTCGAACGCGGAGATCAGGCAGGACGGCACGTACGAACGCAGCCCGACCACGTACGCCTGGTCGACCCACAACTACAACGTGCAGACCGGCACGCCGCTGTTCCGTTTCTACGACAAGGCCGGCAACCAGATCACCAACATGGGCGACGTGCCGTCGAAAGCCATCCGAGTCGTCGTCACGGTGGTGACGATGTACGACGGACGGCAGTTCTCCGATTCCCGCACCGTGCTGTTCCGCAACTACTGACGAGGGCGTGGTCGAGATGGTCGAGAAGATCGTGAAGAAGGCGCGACTGGTCGTGCGCGACGATTCGGGCGTCGCGATGATCACGGTGCTCGGTGTCATCGCGGTCATCACCGTGCTTGCCGTCGGCTCGTACGCGATCGCGAGCCAGTCGCTGCACGAGTCGCGGCGCGTCGAGAACGAGTCGAAAGCGTTCCGGGCTGCGAACACTGGTCTCGACCGGGTGCTCGCCTCCTTCAGCGAGGAGAGCATCTCGAACGGGACGTTCCCGGTGAGCGGGTCGACGCCTGACGGCTCGTACACCGTCACGATCGAGAGCCTCGATCCGGGCTACGGCGAGTACCGGCTGACGTCTGTCGGCGTCGGAAGGGATGGGACACAGGAGACGGTCGCGCAGCACTTCTACTTCATGAACCTGTGGAAGATGAACTTCGCCGGGACAGGCGACCAGACTCTCATCAGCGGCTCGGGCGGCCTGAAGGGCACGAGCAACATCGTCGGCCCGTTCTACATGAAGGGCAACCTGGCTATTGCCGCCAACATGAAAGTACTCGAGGGGCCGCTGTTCGTGAAGGGCGGCAGCGTCTCGGTCGCGTCGAGCGGGCAGCTCGGCTCTGAGACGCAGTACATCCGCGTGTTCTGCGACGGGACGGTCCCGCCGAACGATACGAAGGGTGGCGCGGGCGGCGTGTTCGTGAGCCAAGTGTCGCGCTCCGTGCCCGACATCACGCTGCCGAGCATCTCCGCCGAGCAATTGCAGGCGTGGGCGACGAAAGCGCAGGCGGAGTCAGTCGACAACATCATGGGGCCGGCTGACCGGTCGACCACCGCAAACCTCGAGTCCATCGGGAGCGACCCGAACACCTACACCACGATGCAGCCGCCGAACAGTGCCACGTGGACCCGGCAGTACGCTGACACGCGGCCTGCCGGCACGCGCAACGCGTGCTACAAGTTCATCGGCAGCGCCGACGGCACGATCTCGCCGCCGGGGCAGGGGAAGACTCCGCTGTCGATCGGTGGGCGCACCTTCGGCTCGTGGGGGTCGCTCAACACGACGGGCACGACGCTCTCGGGCGACGGTCACTATACGCTCACGAACAGCCACGACGACTTCGCGTATGACGCCGCGAACAGAATCCTATACATCGAGGGCACGGTGTTCGTGGACGGACCGGTGACGTTCACTGAGGACATGTACTACATCGGCAACGGCACCATCGTCGCGAACGGCAACATCACCATCAACGGCATGCTGCGCCCGTACGGCAGCAACACCCCGGACGCGTCGGGCAACTACAACTGGATCGGCGAGCAGAACAAGTGGGCGCTCGGCCTTGCCACGCCGGGCAACCTGATCGTCGCCACGCAGGACAGCAACTCGCTCAGCGGCAACTCGGCGCTGGAGGAGGCGCGCAAGGCGTCGCCGACGGTTGCGGGCGCCTTCTACGCGCAAGGCGTCGTCACCTTCCAGCACAACGTGCTGATGCGCGGCTCGGTCATCGCTGGCCGCATCGACTCGCAGCATCCGAACATGTGCCTGGTGACGAACCCGCTCCTGCCGACCTACCTGCCGCAGTCGCTTCCCGGCGTGGATTCCGGCCTGCTGATGCCCGGTTTGTGGACGCGCCGATGACGTAGGCCGCGAACGGCACGTATTGACAATCCGGTGACACTGCGGTTCGATGTTCATGCACGGATTCACATGGCCGCTCGCTCGTAGGGCCTGATGGAACCACGAGGGGGTACACGCAGCACACATCTAGCACCGTCGCAGCTTCGTCGTGGCACTGTTGAAGGAGGGTCGCGTGGTCTCCGTCTCCTTCGGTGGCGGGTCCGCCGCCATAGGTCTCGACATCGGGACCGATCACGTCAGAGTCGCTCAGCTCCGCCCGTCGGGCGCGGGCTTCGCCGTGTCTGCGTACGGGATGGTCGACGTGCCCATGGGCGCGGTGGTCGCTGGTGAGATCGTCGCACCTGACAGCGTCTCGGCCGCGATACGCGAGCTCTGGCGGCGCTCTGGTGTGCGCGGCAAGGATGTCTGCGTCGGCGTGGCGAACCAGAAAGTCGTCGTCCGGCTCATCGACCTGCCGTTCATGGAACGCGCTGAATTGGAAGGCGCGATCCAGTACCAGGCGCAGGACTACATCCCCATGGCTGTCGAGGAGAGCATCCTCGACTTCCAGATTCTCGGCGATTACATGACGCCTTCAGACGAGCACATGATGGAAGTGCTGCTGGTGGCGGCTCAGCGCGACATGATCGGCAACGTCGTGGCAGCTGTGGAAGGGGCGGGGCTCAAGCTCACGCAGATCGACGTGAACTCGTTCGCGATCGTGCGCGCGCTGCTCGGAGGCGAGGGCGGCTTCCTCGAGGACGAGTCGGGTGCTACGGGCGTCATCCACATCGCCTCCGACATCACGAACATCACGGTCGTGGAGCGCGGCATCCCGCGCTTCAACCGCATCTCGTCGCTTGCGGGGGAACAGTTCACGAACGCCATCGCCAACGCCCTCGGCTTGACGTTCGACGAGGCTGAGGCGTTGAAGATCAAGGTGGGCCTGCCTGACATCACGACCGGCATGGGCGACGTGCCGCCGGAAATCGACGCTCAGACGGCACAAGCGGTGCAAGACGCCCTCGAGCGCGAGGTGAACAAGTTCATCGCAGAAGTCAGGCGCTCGCTCGATTACTACCTCACGCAGACTTCGCAGGTGAGGTCGATCCAGAAGATCATCGTCACTGGAAGCGGCGCGAAGCTGAAGAACCTCGTCGGGTACCTCGAGAAGGGGCTCCAGGCGAGCGTGGTCCCCGGAGATCCGCTTGCCCGGCTCCAGGTGCCCAGCAATCTGCAGGCCGTCCTGACTGAGGATCGCATGGGCTGCGTCACTGCGGTCGGGCTTGCGATGGGAGGGCTGCAGGCATGATCCGCGTGAACCTGCTGCCTCCGGAGATACTCGAGAAGCGCAAAGCGGAGCGCCGGCTGGCGTACATGGTCGCGGCCCTCGTCCTGGTGTCGCTGGTTCTCGCTGGAGTCTGGGTGTTCGCGTTCACGCGGGCGAACGCGAAGCAGCGCGACCTCGAGGCGAAGCAGCAGGAGCTGCAGCAGGTCACCGCGCAAGCGGCCTCGCTCGAGATCTTCGAGGTGCAGCAGGCGGAGCTTGCTCGCCGACGTTCGGTGGCGCAGCTCGCTCTCGACGCCCGTCAGAACTGGGCGAAGCTGTTCGACGAGATCTCTCTCGTGCTGCCGTCGGACATGTGGGTGTCCGTGCTAGCCGCTACTGCTGAGTCGAAGCTGCAGATCGACGGCTTCTCGGTCGACGCGACGGACACGCCGGACTACGGCCACAAGACCGTCGCGAAGCTCCTGGTACGTCTGGCAGAGCTCGAGCAGCTGGCTGACGTATGGCTGTCGAGCTCGGTGAAGACAGAAGTCGAGGCCCAGCCTGCCTTGCAGTTCACGGTGACGGCCGGCGTCGTGAGGCCCGTGTCCACGGCCACCGGCACGGCCGGAGCGGGAGGCAGGTGATCGCATGAATCGCCTGTCCGCACAGAACCAGCTCATCATCGGTGTCGTGGTGATCGTCGCCGTGACGCTCGCAGCGGTGTTCTTCGCCATTCTGCCGCAGTTCGACCGGGCCAAGCGCATCGATGGCGAGATCGCGCAGGTTGAGAGCGACATCCAGGCGCAGCGCGCGATCGTCGCCAGGCGGATGAGCGCCAAGCAGCAGGCGGCCGACGCTCAGGTGGAGATGCTCCGCATCGCGAACCAGGTTCCGGAAGCCCCTGAGCTTCCGACGATCATCGTGAACCTTCAGGACGCAGCGAACGCTGCCGGGCTGACCTTCGCCCAGATCCAGCCTGGCGAGCCAGCGCCTGCCGTGGACCAGGCAAACAAAGACCTTGGGTATACGAAGATCCCGATCACGGTGATCGTGCAAGGCGCTTGGTCCGACCACATCGACTACCTGCGTCGCATCGCGAAGCTCGAGCGAGGAGTGCGCGTCACCGATGCGACGTACACGTACGTTCCGCCGACCGACACCGAGAAGGCGCACGTGGAGGGCGTGATCAAGCTCGAGGTGTACACGATGTCGATCGTGCAGCCGTCAACGTCTGCGGCCGGCGCGCAGCCGTCGGCGCCGGCGACGCCGCCCGCGGGCGCGACGCCGTCGGAGTAGGCCAGCGGGAGGCGACGATGGCTGATCAGCCCATGGATACCCCACAGGAGCAGCAGGCCGCAAGGCAGGGTTTCTTCGCGACGCCAGCCGGCAAGACAGCGATGATCGTCGGCGCTCTCGCCGTGCTCGCGATCATTGCAGGAGTCGCGGTCGCCGTCGTCCTGAGGTTCGTGTTGCCGCAGGCGCCGGAGGTAGAGATCCGCGTGCCTCAGCAGCAAGCGAGCAAGCCGACGACGCAAACCGCAGGCGAGAAGGAAGGCCCCACTCAGCCGGCTCCTGCGGTGTCGTACGACCAGATCTTCCGGTTCCGCGACATCTTCGATCCGCTGATCAAGCCCGCGGAGGAGACGAGCGAGGAGCCTGCTCCGACCGAGACGACCACAGACACCGCGGATGCAACGGAGTACGCTCCGAACACGTTGTACCTGCTGAGCGTCAGCACGACCGGCGACGCTCCGACAGCGCTAATGGTGTGGGATCAGCAGCAGTACACCCTGTCAGAAGGTGATGTGATTCCCGATTCGCCGTGGCGCGTGCTCGACATACGCTCGACGTCGGTAGTGATGCTGTACGGAGATCAGCAGGTAGTGTTGAGCGTCGGGCAAGGCATCCAGAAGTAGCGAGACACGACACGCAGCAGTCCCGGGTGCCCCGCCCGGTACCAGGACCCCGTGAGCGCCGCGCCTGCGGCGCTCCGCGTTTCCGGTAGAATCGGAGTGCGCAAGGAGGGCCGATGCGGTATGTGACGGCAGGTGAGTCGCACGGAAGAGCGCTCGTCGCGGTCGTGAGCGACGTGCCGGCTGGCGTGCCCCTGGATCCTGCGGACATCGACCGTGATCTGGCTCGCAGGCAGCAGGGGTACGGGCGCGGCGGCAGGATGGCGATCGAGCGCGACGCCGCGCAGATCCTTTCTGGAGTCCGTTTCGGCAAGACGATCGGCTCGCCGATCGCGCTCGTCATCGCGAACCGCGACTGGGACCAGTGGACGGACGTCATGGCTGTGGCCGGGGAGCCGGTCGTGCGGGCGCGCGTGACTGCTCCGCGTCCGGGGCACGCCGACCTCGCGGGTCTCTTCAGGAACGCTGCTCGAGACGTGCGCGACGTGCTCGAGCGGGCGAGCGCGCGCGAGACTGCGGCACGCGTGGCGGCGGGCGCCGTGGCGAAAGCGCTGCTCGCGCAGTTCGGCGTGACCATCGTGTCGTTCGTCTCCCGGATCGGAGAGGCGGCTCTCGATACGGAGCCCGATCCGCGCGAGATCGACGTCGATGCCGTCGAGGCGTCGGACGTCAGGTGCCCGGAGGAGCGCGTGGCGGCGGAGATGCGGGCGGCGATCGACGCCGCGAGGGCGGACGGCGAGAGCCTGGGAGGCGTGTTCGTGGTCGCGGCGCTCGGGGTCGTGCCGGGGCTCGGAGGCTACGCTGAGGCGTCGCAGCGGCTCGATGCCCGGCTCGGGGCCGCCATGCTCTCGATACCGGCCATCAAAGGCGTCGAGATCGGCGATGGATTCGCGGCGGCGGCACGTCCCGGGTCGCTCGTCCATGATCCGATCGTCTACGAGCCTGGCCGCGGCATCACCAGGCCGACCAATCGCGCGGGTGGGCTCGAAGGCGGCATGACGAACGGTGAACCTATCGTCGTCCGCGCCGCGATGAAGCCGATACCGACGCTCATGCGCCCGCTGCCGAGCGTCGACCTCGACACGCTCGCACCGGTGGACGCCGCAAAGGAACGCTCGGACGTGTGCGCTGTTCCGGCCGCTGCCGTCGTCGGGGAGGCCGAGGTCGCGATGGTGCTTGCTGACGCCTACCAGCAGGCGTTCGGCGGCAGGAACCTCGAGGACATGCTCGAAGCGGTCGCTCGCTACCGGGAGAGGCTGCCCCGATGAGCCACGTGTTCCTCACCGGCTTCATGGGCTCGGGCAAGTCGACGGTCGGCCGCCTCGTGGCGGAGCGGCTCGGGCGGCCGTTCGTGGACCTGGACGCGCAGATCGAGCGGCGGACAGGGACGCGGATCTCACAGCTCTTCCAGTCGGCCGGCGAAGAGGGGTTCCGAGAAGCAGAGCACGAGGCGCTCGCTGCTGCGGTCGAAGGCCCCGAGTCTGTCATCGCGTGCGGCGGCGGCGTCGTGCTCAGGGATGAGAACCGGCGATTGCTGAAGCGTCACGGCACCGTGGTCTACTTGGCTGTCACCGCCGAGGAGGCGCTCGCTCGCATCGGCGATGCGGCAGACCGCCCGCTGCTGGCTGGCGACGCGCGGGGGATCGCGCCGAGGATACTCGCGGCGAGGTTGAGCCTCTATCGGGCAACGGCGGACGTGACGGTCGACACGACGGGCCGCACGGTCGAAGAGGTCGCGGACGAGGTCGTGCGGCAGCTCTCTGGGTCGGCGGGGCGCGTCGTGCAGGTGTCCGTGGATCCGCCGTACCAAGCCTTCGTCGGCAGAGGCGCGCTCGAGCTGCTGCCGCAGGCGTTGTCGCGCGTCGCCGCGAGCGGCACCGTCGCCGTAGTGACCGACGAGACCGTCGGTGCGCTGCACGGGGGCGCGATCGAGCGTCTCGTGCGTGAAGCAGGGTTCCAAACCGTCATCGAGCATGTTGCGCCTGGCGAGCGTTCCAAGTCGTGGCGAACGGCAGGCGAGCTGGTCGAGCGGTTCGCGGCCGCTGGCCTTGACCGCGGCAGCGCGGTGGTCGCGTTCGGGGGCGGTGTCGTCGGCGACCTCGCCGGATTCGCGGCCTCGGTATACATGCGGGGCGTCCCGGTGGTGCAGGTTCCCACGACGCTGCTCGCGCAGGTGGACAGCTCGATCGGAGGCAAGACCGGGGTCGACCTGGAGCATGGCAAGAACCTCGCTGGGACGTTCTGGCAGCCATGCGCCGTCATCGCCGACACGGGCCTGCTGCACACGCTGCCCGACGCCGAATGGGCGAACGGCTGGGCAGAGGTCGTCAAGACCGCCCTGCTCGCGGGCGATCGGCTCTGGGAGATGGTCGCGGGCTCCACTGAGCGGCTGGCGGCGAGGGACGACGGCGCCGTGCTCGACGCCGTCGAATCGTGCGTCCGCTTCAAAGCGGGCGTCGTGGGCGACGACCCTCGCGAGTCGTCGGGGCTGCGGGAGTGCTTGAACCTGGGGCACACGCTCGGGCACGCGATCGAACGCGAGCTCGGCTACGGGACGGTGTCGCACGGCGTGGCTGTGGCCGAGGGTCTCCGCTTCGCCGCACGTCTGAGCGCCGCGCTCGCCGGGCTGGACCAAGCGGTCGTGGAGCGGATCGACGAAGTGCTGCGCGAGCTCGGAGTCCCGCGCGCACCTCTCGAGCGCCTGTCGGCCGACCGCTTGCTGGCGGCGATGCGTGCCGACAAGAAGGCGCTCAAGGGAGAGGTCCGGTTCGTGCTTCTCCGTGTGCCAGGCGAGTGGGCCGTCGAACGCGTCGACGGAGAAACGCTCGATGCGTGTCTTCGAGACTTCCTGGAAGAGGGAGGTGTCACGGCATGAAACGGGTTCTGGTGGTGAACGGCCCGAACCTGAACATGCTCGGCGTCCGAGAGCCGGAGGTGTACGGCCGGACGACGCTCGCTCAGATCGAGACTGATCTGGTGCGGCTTGCTGACGAGCTCGGCGTGCAGGTCTCGTTCGTCCAGTCCAATCACGAGGGCGAGCTCATCGACGCCATCCACGCTGCTGCTCGAGACGCAGACGGGATCGTGATCAACCCAGGCGCCTACACCCACTACTCGTACGCGCTGCGCGACGCGCTGACCGCCGCTGGCGTTCCTGCCGTCGAGGTCCACCTGAGCAACATCCACGCCCGCGAGGACTTCCGGGCGGTGAGCGTCACCGCCCCGGCGTGCGTCGGCGTCGTGACGGGCTTCGGGGCCGCTTCGTACGCGCTCGGCCTGCGCGCTGTGGTCGCCGCGATGGAGGAGGCGGGGTCGTGAACGCTGAGCAGAGGCTTGCCGCCCTGCGCCGGACGCTCGCGGCGGACGAGCTCCCCGCGATGCTCGTCACCGGCGTCTCGAACATGCGGTACCTCACGGGCTTCCAGGAGGTCTTCGACGACGGCATCAACGCTGCGTGCCTCGTTACGCCCGAGCACGCTCGGTTCTACACGGATGCGCGGTACGCGGAGGCGGCACGTGCCGCAGCCGAGGGAACGCCGTGGACCGTTCGCGGGGAATCCCGGCAGATGTACGTCGAGATCTGCCGCGAGCTGCAGGCCGAAGGCGTCACGGAGCTGGGCCTGGAAAGCTCGGTGCCGTACGGGCGGTTCAAGTTCATCTCGGAGCAATTCGTCGGCTCCGTCCGGGTGCTCGACGGCACGGTCGAGCGGCTGCGGCAGGTCAAGGAGGCGGCCGAGGTCGAGCGGATCGCGGAGGCGGCCCGGATCACCGATGAGGCGTTCGAGCACATCCTGGGCTTCATTCGCGCAGGGCGCACCGAACGCGAGATCGCGCTCGAGCTCGAGTTCTGGATGCGCCGGAACGGCTCCGAGGGCGTGGCATTCGCCCCGATCGTGGCGAGCGGGCCGAACTCGTCGCGGCCGCACGCCACGGTGACAGACCGCCGCATCGAGCTGGGCGACTTCGTGACCCTCGACTTCGGGGCGTGCGTGGACGGCTATCGGGCGGACATGACGCGCACGGTGGCAGTGGGCCGGGTCGACGGAGAGAAGCGGGAGGTCTACGAGGCGGTCCTGGAGGCGAACCGAGCGGGCATCGATGCGATCCGGGGAGGCGTGCTCGCCAAGGAGGTGCACGAGGTCGCCCGCGCAGTGCTCGAGCGTGCCGGGTTGGCTGACCGCTTCACGCACGGGCTCGGCCATGGGGTCGGCCTGGACATCCACGAATTGCCGACGCTCAACGCCGAGAGCAGGGACCAGTTGCGCACGGGCTCCGTCGTCACGGTGGAGCCGGGCGTGTACTTGGAGGGAGCCTTCGGTGTTAGAATCGAGGACTCGGTGGTCGTCGAGGAGGCGGGGTGCCGCGTCCTGACGCGATCGCCGAAAGGGTTGATCGAGCTGGAGTAAGGAAGGACGCAGGCGCCATGGCTGTCAGCACCAACAACTTCAAGAACGGCATGTGCATCATGCACGACGGCAAGATGTGGATCATCGTAGAATTCCAGCACGTCAAGCCTGGCAAGGGCGGAGCGTTCGTGCGCACGAAGCTCAAGGAGCTGAAGACCGGGCGCGTCGTCGACGTGACGTTCCGCGCGGGCGAGAAGGTCGACGATGTCCGCGTCGAGACGAAGAAGCTGCAGTACCTCTACTCGGACGGCGCGGCCTTCCACTTCATGGACACTGAGACCTACGAGCAGTTCGAGCTCGCTGCGGACTTCGTGGGCGATGCCGCCAAATGGCTCAAGGAGAACGACGAGGCCCAGGTGCTGATCGCTGACGGCCAGATGGTCGGCGTCGAGCCCCCGATGTTCGTCGAGCTCGCGGTGGTCGACACCGAGCCTGGCTTCAAGGGCGACACGGTCCAGGGCGGCAGCAAGCCAGCGACGCTCGAGACCGGCGCTGTGGTGCAGGTCCCGATGTTCGTGAACACCGGCGACGTCATCAAGGTCGACACCCGCGACGGCCGGTACGTCACGCGCGTCTGACCTTCACAGCCAACCGGACGAGATGACGGGAAGCGCGGCCGTGGCGCTTCCCGTCCTGTATACTGTTGCGACCGACTGTCGCGGCCGTCTGGCCCGCCGCAGCCGAAGGGACGGTGGCATGAGCCGGATCCACATAACTGACACCACCTTGCGCGACGCGCACCAGTCGCTGTGGGCGACGCGGATGACGCTCGCGGACATGCTGCCGATCCTGCCGAAGATGGACTCGGTGGGGTACTGGTCTCTGGAAGTCTGGGGCGGCGCGACCTTCGATGCTGCGCTGCGGTTCCTCGACGAGAACCCCTGGGAGCGCCTTCGCATCATCAAGCAGCACGCGCCGAAAACGCCGCTGCAGATGCTGCTCCGGGGCCAGAACCTCGTCGGGTACCGGCACTACTCCGACGAAATCTGCCGCCGCTTCGTGTTCGCCGCCAAGCGCAACGGCATCGACGTATTCCGGATCTTCGACGCGCTCAACGACATCCGCAACGTCCAAGCGACCGCGGAGGCGGTCAAGGAGTGCGGCGGCCACTTCGAGGGCGCGATCAGCTACACGGTCTCGCCGGTCCACACGCTTGACGCGTACGTCGAGTACGCGCACAAGCTCAAGGACCTGGGTGCAGACACCATCTGCATCAAGGACATGGCGGGCATGCTCACGCCGTTCCGCACGGAGCGCCTGGTCCGCGTGCTCAAGGAAGAGATCGGGCTTCCGGTCCACGTGCACTGCCACTACATCGGCGGCATGGCGCCCATGAACTACCTCAAGGCGGCGGAGGCAGGAGCGGAGATCATCGACACGGCCGTGGTCGCGCTGGCGTTCGGCAACAGCCAGCCAGCCGTCGAGATGATCGTGGCGGCGCTCAAGGAGTCGCAGTACGACACGGGCCTCGACCTCGACCTGCTGTTCGAGATCGCCGAGTACTGGGAGCGCGTCCGCGAAGAGAAGAAGCTCAAGCGCGGCGTGACCTCGCTGATGCACATGGAGGTCTTCAGCCACCAGGTCCCCGGCGGCATGCTGTCGAACCTGATGAGCCAGCTCGAGCTGCAGAAGGCGGCCGATCGGCTGCCTGACGTGCTGCGCGAGATCCCCCGCGTGCGCGCCGAGGTAGGCTATCCGCCGCTCGTCACGCCGATGTCGCAGATCGTGGGCACGCAGGCGGTGATCAACGTGCTCACCGGGCGCCGGTGGTCGGTCGTGCCGCAGGAGATGAAGGACTACATCCGCGGCCTGTACGGCAAGGCGCCCGGGCCGATGGACGAGGACGTCGTCAAGAAAGTGCTCGGCGACGAGAAGCCGCTGCCGACGGACGTCAGGCCCGGAAGCCTCGTCACCACGACTTACGACGAGGTCGCGGCCGAAATCGGCGACCTTGCGCGCTCGGAGGAAGACGTGCTGATGTACGCGCTCTTCCCGAACGAGGCGCGCGCATACCTGCAGAAGCACCGCGAAGGCGTCGAGCGCGCGGTGTTCATGACAGGCGAGGAGATCGACACCGTCAGGGAGGACGACGCCGTGAACGTGAGCCAGATCCGTGAGCTCGTGAAGATGGTGGAAGAATCGGGTGTCACGGAGATCGTGGTCGAAGAGGGCGATACCCGCATCGTGGTGCGCAAGGGAGGCGTGTCGAGCGAGCCAGTCCAGCACCATGCGCCGGCGCAGGCGGCCGCGGACCGCGGCACGCCCGCATCGCCTGAGTCGCCGCAAGTGCTGGAGACCGCGAGCCAGCCTTCTGAGACCCCCGCATCGTGGAAAGCCGTCACCGCGCCGATGGTCGGCACGTTCTACGAGGCGCCGGCCCCTGGGGCGGAGCCGTTCGTGAAGGTCGGCGACCGCGTCGAGGAAGGCCAGACCCTGTGCATCCTCGAGGCGATGAAGCTCATGAACGAGATCGTCGCCGAAGAGCCGGGCGTCATCCGGCAGGTGTGCGTCGAGAACGCGCAGCCTGTCGAGTACGGCACGGTCCTGTTCTACTACGAGCCGGTCTCGTGACGATGTTCAAGAAGGTCTTGATCGCGAACCGCGGCGAGGTCGCGCTCCGCATCATCCGGGCGTGCCGCGAGATGGGCATCGAGACGGTCGCCGTCTACTCCGAGGCGGACAAGGACTGCCTGCACGCCAAGATGGCCGACCAGGCCGTCTGCATCGGGCCCGCGCCTTCCGCCCAAAGCTACCTCTCGATGCCGGCCGTGGTTTCCGCTGCGCTCATCACCGGCGCCGAGGCCGTGCACCCAGGGTACGGGTTCCTGGCGGAGAAGGCGGCGTTCGCGCGTGCCGTGGCGGATTCGGGGCTGGTGTTCATCGGGCCGTCCGCTGAAGCCATCGAGAAGATGGGCGACAAGGCTGTGGCCCGGGAGACCATGGCAGCCGCCGGTGTGCCCGTCGTTCCAGGGAGCGACGGCGTCGTCGAGCGGGTCGAGGACGCGCTCGCATTCGCCGCGGAAGTGGGGTATCCGGTGCTCGTGAAGGCCGCGGCCGGCGGCGGCGGCAAGGGCATGCGGGTCGCCAACGACCCGGACGAGCTCGAACGCAACTTCACTGCTGCCAAGACTGAGGCAGCGGCAGCCTTCGGCGACGATTCCGTCTACATCGAGAAGTACCTGTCGCGTCCGCGGCACGTGGAGATCCAGGTGCTGGCGGACACGCACGGCAACGCGGTGCACCTGTTCGAGCGCGACTGCTCTGTCCAGCGCCGGCATCAGAAGCTCATCGAGGAAGCGCCGAGCCCTGCGCTCACGCCAGAGATCCGCGAGGCCATGGGCGAAGCGGCGATCAGAGCGGTCCGGGCAGTGGGGTACGTCAACGCCGGCACTGTCGAGTTCCTGCTCGACCAAGACGGGCGGTTCTACTTCATGGAGATGAACACCCGTGTGCAGGTCGAGCATCCGGTGACGGAGCAGATCACGGGCGTCGACATCATCAAGGAGCAGATCCGCATCGCGGCCGGCGAGCCGATGAAGCACGCCAAGCAAGAGGACGTGCGTATGAGCGGCCACGCCATCGAGTTCCGCATCAACGCTGAGGACCCGCTCCATAACTTCCGGCCGCATCCGGGCAAAGTGGACGTCTTCGGGCCGCCTGGTGGGTTCGGGGTGCGGTTCGACTCGCACGTGTACTCGGGCTACCAGGTCCCGCCGCACTACGACTCTCTCATCGCGAAGCTCGTCGTCTGGGGCGAGACGCGCGAGGAGGCGATCGCGCGGGCCCGCCGCGCGCTCGACGAGTTCATCGTCGTAGGGATACCGACGACGATCCCCTTCCACCAGTTCGTCGTCGAGGAGCCGCACTTCGTGCGCGGCGAGGTCTATACTGACTACGTGGAGAAGCACGTCCCCCACGGCGCTTTGGAGGCGTTCGTACGGGGTCATCGCAAGGAGGCCCACGGTGGGTGAGGAGATCCTGCTCGAAGGGCTCGGAGTCGCCCCATCGGTGCTGGAGACGATAGCGACGCTTGCGGCCGAGGGCGTGGACGGGGTCGAGGCGGTCGTCGCGCGGCCGGTCGCAGGACTCGTCGGCAAGGTCCCGACGCGAGGGGTCTGCGTCGAAGTCAGCGACGATGGAGCGCTCGCAGTCCAGGTGCACATCCAGGTGCGGTACGGTCGTCCGCTGCGCCAGGTCGCAGAGGAGGTCAAGACGGCCATCGCAGACGCCATGCGGGCCCAGACGGGGCACGAGGTCGGCACGGTGGACGTGTTCATCGACGGCATCTCGTTCCCCGAGCAGTGACGCCGGCGGTGCGGTGATGGCGATGCTCGAGCGTACGCGCGCGAGGCGGCAGGCGCTGCAGATCCTGTACCAGAAAGACATCACCGGCGAGCAGTGCAGGAGCATCCTGTCGAACCGCACCTACGCGCTCGAAGAGGGAGAGCCGAGCCAGTACTGCGAGCAGGTGGTGCTGGGGGTGGAGGCGCACCAAGAGCGTATCGACGACGAGATCGAGCGCACCTCCGAGCACTGGACGCTGTCGCGGATGCCGATCGTCGATCGCAACATCCTGCGCATCGCCGTGTACGAGATCATCTTCGAAGACGAAGTGCCGAACTCTGTGGCGATCAACGAAGCGGTGGAGCTGGGGAAGGTGTTCGGCGGGGAAGATTCGTCGAAGTTCATCAACGGCGTGCTCGGCAGAATCGCCGAGCGGTACGAAGAGCCGATGCCCGAGCAGAGAGAAGGGTCGGCAGCGACGACGGAGGGTGCCGGTGAGTGACGAGCGCTATACCTTCGAGCAGGCCCGGGCAAGGCTCGAGGAGATCGCGGCTCTGGTTCGCAAGAAGGACACGTCGCTCGAGCGCAGCCTGGAGCTGCTCGAGGAAAGCGTGCGGCTCGCCAACGTGTGCACCGAGCTCGTCGACCGCACCGACCTCGGTGCGACGGCGGCGGTCGAGCGGGTCGATGCCGCGCCGACGCTCGCCGGCCGGCACGCGGGTGGGGCCGGTGCGGAGGCAGCCGGCGCCGAAGCAGGGGGCGTGCCAGTCGCGGACGAAGGGGCGGACGACGGCCACGGCGGCACGTGACGGGACGGTGACTGCGGGAGCGGCCGTCGCACGGTCGTGCTACCATCGGAGAATCGAAGCCGCTTCAGCGGCGCTCTCGCGTTGGAGATGAATGTCCGTGTGCGCTGAGCGCATCCTCGATACCATAGACTCGCCCGCCGACCTCAAGCCGCTTTCCCGCGACCAGCTCGAGCAGCTGGCCCGGGAGATACGAGAGCTGCTCATCGAGACGGTCTCGAAGACGGGCGGCCACCTGGCGCCGAACCTCGGCGTGGTGGAGCTCACCATCGGCCTGCATCGAGCGCTCGACTGTCCCCACGACAAGATCGTCTGGGACGTCGGGCATCAGGCGTATGTGCACAAGCTGCTCACTGGGAGGCGGGAACGGTTCGACACGTTGCGAACGTACGGCGGCGTGTGCGGGTTCCCGAAGCGCTCTGAAAGCCCGTACGACGTGCACGACACGGGCCATGCGGCGACGTCGGTGTCGGTGGCGCTCGGATACGCCTGCGCGAGGGACCTCGTCGGCGGCGACGAGACCATCGTGGCGGTGATCGGAGACGGCTCGCTCACCGGAGGGATGGCGTTCGAGGCGCTGAACCACCTCGGGCACTTGCAGACCCGGCTGATCGTCGTGCTCAACGACAACGAGATGTCGATCTCGCGCAACGTCGGCGCGCTTGCGAGCTACCTCGGCCGCGTGCGGCTCGACCGCCGCTATCGCCGGCTGCGCGACGACGTCGAATCTGCGCTCGCGCGCACGAAGCTCGGCGCCGCCATGGTGGCTGCTGGCGAAGCGGCGAAGGAGTCCTTCAAGCAGCTGCTCGTTCCGGGCATGCTGTTCGAGGAGCTGGGGCTCAAGTACGTCGGCCCGATCGACGGGCACGACATCGGCCAGGTGGAAGGCGCCATCAGGGCGGCCAAGGACGTCGACGGCCCCGTGCTCATCCACGCGGTGACGCGCAAGGGCAAGGGGTACGTCCACGCTGAGGACCGGCCTGACGCGTTCCACGGCATCAGCCCGTTCTCCATCGAGAGCGGCAAGATCAACGGCTCGAGCGGCTCGCTGTCGTACACCGAGGTCTTCGGCCGGGCGCTGGTCGCCGAGGCCGAGCGCGACGAGCGCATCGTCGCCATCACCGCGGCGATGCCGTCCGGAACGGGGCTGTCGTACTTCGCCGAGCGTTTTCCCGAGCGGTTCTTCGACGTCGGCATCGCCGAGGAGCATGCGGTCGGCTTGGCGGCAGGGCTCGCCTCGGGCGGTCTCGTGCCGGTGGTCGCCATCTACTCGACGTTCCTCCAGCGGGCGTACGACCAATTGATCATGGACGTGGCGCTGCAGGGCCTCCACGTCGTCTTCGCGATGGACCGCGCAGGCATCGTCGGGGAGGACGGGCCGACGCACCACGGCGTGTTCGACCTGACGTACTTGCGGTCCGTCCCAGGATTCAGCATTCTCGCGCCGGCCGACGAGGCGGAGCTCGTCCACATGCTGAGGACCGCGATCGTCGCTGACGGACCCGTCGCCATCCGGTATCCGCGCGGTGCTGGCAAAGGCGTGCCGTTACCGACGGAGCCTGCGGTCTTAGAGGCCGGCCGAGCGGAGGTGCGCAGGCAGGGCAGCGACGTCGCGCTCCTGGCTGTCGGCCGTATGGTGGGCGTCGCTGAGGAGGCGGCCGCCCTGCTGGCCGATGACGGCGTGGACGCGACGGTCGTCAACGCCCGGTGGGTGAAGCCCCTCGACTTGGAGGCGGTCTCTGAGGCGGCGCGCAGGCATCGCCTCGTCGTCACGGTCGAAGAGAGCTCGGGCTGCGGCGGCTTCGGAGCCGCGGTGCTGGAGGCGCTGGCCGACCTCGGGATCGACGTCCCCGTGCTGAGACTCGCCGTGCCGGACTGCTTCGTCACGCACGGCGCTACCGACGTGCTGCTGCACGAGATCGGGTTGGACCCCGAAGGCGTGCGCGGAGCCGTCCTCGGCCGGCTGCTCGATCTGGCGCCGGGGCCGCGCGAAAGGCGGAGCAGTGCGGAACGTCCGGCTCGACGTCGCGCTCGTTGAGCGCGGGCTGTTCCCGACGCGGGAGCGGGCCCGAGCGGCCGTGCTCGCCGGCGAAGTGCGTGTCGACGGGAGCGTCGCGACGAAGCCGGGCCAGACGGTCTCCCCATCGGCGCGGATAGAGGTGGCGGACCGCCCCCGGTTCGTATCCCGCGGCGGCGAGAAGCTCGAAGGTGCGCTCGATGCGTTCGGGATCGACGTGCGCGGGATGCGGGCGATCGACGTGGGGGCGTCGACCGGGGGATTCACGGATTGCTTGCTCTCGCGAGGCGCGGCATCGGTCGTGGCGCTCGACGTCGGGTATGGCCAGCTCGCGTGGAAGCTCCGGACCGACGAACGTGTCACCGTGGTCGAGCGGACGAACGTCCGTGACGCCGACTCGAAGGCCCTCGGAGCGCCGTTCGACCTCGTCGTGTGCGACGTCTCGTTCATCTCGCTTCGGCTCGTGCTGCCCAAGCTCGTGGAACTCGCGGGCGAGCGCGGGGAGGTCCTGGCGCTCGTTAAGCCGCAGTTCGAGGTGGGGAAAGGCCGCGTCGGTAAGAAAGGCGTGGTGCGCGAAGCAGCCCTGCACGCGGAGGCGCTCGACGGGGTGGCTCAGGCGGTCCGCGCAGCGGGTTGGAGGGTCCGGGGCATGACGTTCTCGCCGCTCAAAGGGCCAGAGGGTAACATAGAGTTCTGGGTGTGGGCGGCTGCTCACGGCGAGGAGACGGCCGAGCGCGCCGAGGACGTGGTCGCTGCGGCTCACGAACGGTTAGGGGACTGACGTGCGCGTACTGCTGGTGCCGAACGCGGCGAATCCGCGCTCCATCGAGGCCACGCGCGCCGCTGCCGCATGGCTTGCTGCCCGAGGCGTGAGCGTGGTCTTGGAGGCTGGCGATGCGCAAGCCGCCGGTCTGCCGGAGCTCGGCGTTCCGCGCGCCGATGCGCGAACCGCGGATCTTGCCGTGGCGCTCGGCGGCGACGGCACCATGCTCAAAGCCGTGCACGCGATCGGCACTCCGGACGTGCCCCTGTTGGGGATCAATCTCGGCCGCCTCGGGTTCCTCTCAGGAGCCGAGTCTGAGCACATGGAGCAGGCCTTGGAGGCGGCTTTGGCGGGTGAGGCGCGGGTCGAGCGCCGGAGCGTGCTCGAGGCCGTGGTGACTGCCGGCGGGCGCCACGCGGGGACCTTCCACGCTCTCAACGAGGTGCACGTTGGCCGTGCCGGCGGCGCGCGGGCAGTGGAGCTCGAGGTCTCCGTGAACGGGGTCAGGCTGTGGAGGTTCGTGTGCGACGGCGTGGTGGTCGCCACACCGACGGGCTCCACGGCGTACGCGCTGTCCGCCGGCGGGCCGATCGTCTCGCCGGAGGTGCGGGGCTCGATCGTGGTCCCCGTCGCGCCGCACGCGCTCGGGGTTCGGCCCGTGGTCGTGGCGACGAGCGACGTGGTCGAGGTGGGCTGCCCGAATCCTGCGCGCGCGGACGCGTGCGTGACGGTGGACGGAGACGAGATCCCGTGCCGCACGAACCTGGAGCGCGTGACCATCACGAGCGGCTCCCGGGAGGCCTCCCTGCTCAAAGTGGACGGCGAAGGCTTCTTCAAGGTGCTCGCCGACAAGCTCCTGGAGCGGTGAGATGCTGCTCGACCTGCACGTGAAGGATCTCGCGCTCGTGGAAGAGGTCTGGTTGGAGCTCGGCCCCGGCATGACCGTGCTGACGGGCGAGACGGGCGCAGGCAAGACCGTGCTGGTCGGCGCCCTGAAGCTGCTCCTGGGCGAGCGTGCAGACGCCTCGGCGGTGCGGGAAGGCTCAGCGGAGGCGCTCGTCGAAGGCCGGTTCCTCGTCGACGACGAAGAGCGCCTGGTGAAGCGTCGGATCGGCGCTGACGGCCGCTCCAGGTGCTCCGTGGACGGCGAGATGGCTACGGTGGGGATGCTCGCTCAGGTGCTCGGCGACGTCGTCGACCTTCACGGGCAGCACGAGCACCAGTCGTTGCTTTCTCCGGCACGCCATGCGGGGTTCCTCGACCGCTACCTCGGCGAAGAGGCCGGATCCGCGCTCGCCGCGTATCGCGAGGCGTACCGCGAGCATCGCGAGGCCGCGAAGGCGCTCGACGCGCTCAGAGAGCTGATCGAAGAGAGGGATCAGCGTGCTGATCTGTTGCGTTTCACGGTCGAGGAGATAGAGGCGGTCGCTCCCGCCCCTGGAGAAGACGCCGAGATCGAAGAGCGTCTCGTGCGCATGCGCAACGCCGATCGGCTGGTGACGGCCGCGGAAGAGTCTTGGAGAGCCCTGAAAGCGGACGGCGGCGCCATCGACTTGCTGGGCGCCGCAGAGAGGGCTTTGGCTGGCGCGTCCTCTCTCGACCCGGCGCTCGGGCCGCTTGCCGATGAAGTCCGCGCGATCGCTGAGCGCGTCAACGACATCGGGCTTGAGATCAAGTCCTACGAGTCGTCAATCGAGCACGACCCGGCGGTCCTCGAGTCCCTTGAGGCCCGGCATGCCGCGATCCGCCAGCTGGTGCGCAAGCATGGTGGCAGCATCGAGAGCGTGCTGGCAGTCGCGGCGGAGGCCCGAGCGGAGCTGCAGCGGCTGGAATCGGCCGACCTGGAGGTCGCAGCGGCTGAGGCCCGGGCACACGCCGCCCGTGACGCGTTGCTGGCGGCAGGGGAGCGGCTCAGCGCCGTGCGCGCCGAAGGTGCGCGAGGCTTCACCGAGGCGCTGCGGGCCGCTGCGGCAGACCTCGCGCTGCCGAACGCTGCGTTCGACGTGGTGTTCGAGGATCTGCCGTTCGAGCGCTGGACGCTCGACGGGCCGCACAAGGTGGAGTTCCTGTTCTCGGCTTCAGGCAGCGAGCGCCCGCGTCCGCTCGCGAAGATCGCTTCCGGTGGCGAGATGTCGCGGGTGATGCTCGCTTTGAAGAGCATCTTGGGAGCGGCAGACCAGACCCCAGTGCTCGTCTTCGACGAGGTCGACGCCGGCATCGGGGGTGCGACCGCCGTCGCGGTCGGCAAGCGGCTCAAGTCGCTCTCGTACCGGCGCCAGGTGCTCGTGGTGACGCACCTGGCGCAGGTCGCAGCCTTCGCGGACCGTCACATCGTCGTGGAGAAGCGCGTCGGAGCGGACGGGCGGGAGGTCACGGTCGCTCGAGAGGTGACCGGAGAGGCTCGAGTGTCCGAGGTTGCGCGTATGCTGTCCGGCGGCGCCACGGACGTCGGGCTGGAGCACGCCCGGGAGCTTCTCGCCGCGGCCACGGCCTGAGTCCGCAGCCGGTCCGTACACCGTCTGGTAGACTGGGTCGTCGTCGCCTGAAGGGCTTGCATGCGCATAGTCGGCACTGCGCGGCTCGGCCGCCGCACGAAAGACCTCGTCAAGCGGCTCGGCCGCAACGACATCGCCATCGTGGACCACGCGGACATGGACCGCGTGAGCGCTGAGGCGCTCCTCGAGACGGGCGTTGAGGCGGTCGTCAACGCGGCCCCGTCCATCTCCGGGGCTTACCCCAACCTCGGCCCGCTCGTGCTGGTGCGCGGCGGCGTGCGCTTGATCGACGACGTCGGCCACGAGGTGTTCGAGCGGCTCTCGGATGGCGACCAGATCGAGATCGTCGGCGGCGACGTGCTCAAGGACGGCGTGGTCGTAGCGTCTGGCACGCCGCTCTCGGTCGACGACGTCGAGCGCGCGATGGAGGCCGCGAAGGAGGGTCTCGACCAGCAGCTCGAGCAGTTCGCGCGCAACACGCTCGAGCACATGCTGCGCGAGCGCCGGCTGCTCACGGAAGGCGTGTCGGTACCGGTCGTTGCGACGCCGATCGCTGGACGGGACGTGCTCGTCGTCGTGCGTGGCTACGACTACAAAGACGACCTTCGAGCGCTGCTGCCGTACATCCGCGAGGTGCGGCCGGTCCTCATCGGCGTGGACGGGGGAGCGGACGCCCTGCTGGAGGTCGGCCTCAAGCCGGATCTGATCGTGGGCGACATGGACTCCGTCAGCGATCGTGCGCTGGGATGCGGAGCCGAGCTCATCGTCCACGCGTATCCGGACGGAAGATGTCCGGGGCGGGAGCGTTTGGAGGCTCTTGGCCTGCGCGGCTTGGAATGGGCGATGCCTGGGACGAGCGAGGATCTTGCGCTTCTGCTCGCGTACGAGTCTGGGGCCGAGCTGATCGTGGCGGTGGGCACGCACACGAATCTGATCGAGATGCTGGACAAGGGCCGGAAGGGCGCCGCGTCGACGTTCCTGGTCCGGCTGAAGGTCGGCCCGAAGCTCGTCGACGCCAAAGGCGTCAGCCGCTTGTACAAAGCCTCGGTAGGCGCCGGAGAGATGATTGCCCTGACCGTGGCGGCCATCGCCGTGATGGCGGCGGCGGTCCTCGTGTCGCCGGCTGCGCGGACGCTCGTGCGGCTCGTGATCCTCCGGGTGCGTGCCGCGCTCGGCATCTGAAAGGAAAGGCGAGGGTAGGCCATGTACAACCTGCGGTATCACGTGGCGTCGCTCGTGGCGGTGTTCCTGGCGTTGACGGTAGGGCTGGTGCTCGGCGGAGTGGTCGCGGAACGCGGCTCTGTGAGCGGGCGGGTCGAGTCGCTCGTCCAGCAGTTGCAGACCCGCTTCGATGCGCTTGCGCAGGAGAACGCTGGCCTGAAGCGGTCTTTGGAGCACGAGCGGTCATTCGCTCAGGCTGCGGTTGCAGCGCTGAGCCGCGATGCGCTTGCGGGTCGGCGGGTCGTCATCGTCGTGAATGCAGGGCGCGCGGACGGGCTGGACGCTGCGAGATCGGCTGTGGAGCAGGCGGGGGGCACGGTGGGCGTCGTCATGTTGGAGAAGCCGCTGGCGGGCCTCGATGCGGCAGCCCCGTCTGCGCTCGGGACCGGGCTGGCGGAGGGCAAGCCCGCCATTGAAGCGGCTGCGAGAGCTGTGGCGGCTGAGTTGGCGACGTCAGGGCCGCGGCCGGTGCTCGACTCGCTGGTGAGCGCAGGGGCGGTGTCGCTGCGAGACGTGGCGGCGCCCGTAGACGGCTGTGTCGTGATGGCGCTGGCCGACGATGAGCCGGATGCGTTCGGCATCGCTCTCGGGGCTGCGCTGTCCTCCGCCGGCATCCCGTGCGTCGGCGTCGAGTCGAGCGCTCGTGACACCGGCGTGGCTGCGGCGGCCGCCGCCGAGGGATACTCGGCCGTCGACCACGTCGACTATCCTGCCGGTTCATGCTCGCTGGTGTGGTGCCTGAGCGGCCGGGCCGAAGGGTGGTTCGGCCTGAAGAAGGGGGCGAAGGCGGCGTTCCCCGAGCTGTAAGCTCAGCGCCGGCGCAACGTCCGCGCGAGCGCAAGACCGGCGAGCGAGCGGGCCACGTCCGCGAACTGCTTGCCCCTGTGGAGGAACCCCGGGATGTCGCGGCCGGTCGCCGCGTGGGACATGGGTGCCGGAACCTCCTGTATCGCGAGCCCCGCCCACGCTGCCCGCACGGTCATCGCGACCTCGACCCCGAATCCGCCCGCGAACGGCAGCACGGCGCTGAGCGCTTCTGTCGTGAGCGCTCGCTGGCCCGACAGCGGGGCCTGCGCTTCGAATCCGCAGAGGCGCGCGATGCCCCATCGGGCAAGCGCTTTGACGAGCCCGAAGCCGCCCGAGCCGGGCGGCGACGGAAGGACGGCGATGACCAGCTGCGCCGACCCGTCGTGGAGCGGTTCGAGCAGCAACGCGGCGTATGAGGCGGTGTCGCCGAGGTCGGCGTCGAGCAGCAGCACTGCGTCCGCGTCGGGCGGGACGCGTCTGACGCCTTCGTTCAGCGCAGCGCCCTTGCCGCGGTTTCGGTCGAGCTGGACGACCGTGGCTCCGGCTTCGCGGGCCCGCTGCGCCGTATCGTCGGACGACCCGTCGTCCACGACGATCACGGAAGCCACGTCCTCTATCGCGGTTGCCGCCCGGACGGTGTCGGCGATCGAGGCGGCTGCGTCGTACGCAGGTATGACGACGACGGCCCTCATGGCTCTCGGCGGAACCGCGAGACGACGATCTGTTGGATCCGGCGGGTGCCGCTCGAGACCTCGCGTACGCCGAGCGCGGCAGCGAGCGAGTAGGTGACGGTCAGTCCGATGACGCCGGCAGCGAGAAGCTGCACGATGAACGCTCCAGGTCCAGAGAGGCCGGGCGTGGCGCGGACGAACGCTGCGGCCGCGCCTGCGCCGACGAGCGCTGCCGCCGCCGTCTTGAGCGTGGTGGCGACGAGGTCGCTGAGGCCGTACGGGCCGACCTTCCTGCGCAGGATGACGAGCAGCGCTGTCACGTGCAGCGCGAAGAACACTCCGTCGGCGACCGGGATACCCGCGAGCCCGATGCCGGACCAGGAACCGAGCCCGCTCGTCAGCAGCGCGTACAGCGAGACCTGCAGCACGCTGCCGAGGAGGTTCGTGACCATCGGGGTCTTCGTGTCTTGAAGCGCGTAGAAGGTTCTGAGCACGTACATGTTCGCGGACATGAAGAGCAGCCCGGCCGCCCACCACACGAGCACTTCGGCCACGACCGGCACGTCCTGCGCGGTGAAGCTCCCCGCTCGATACAGCCGTATGACCGGCGTTGCGAGCGCGATGAGCATCGCGGCGAGCGGCAGCATGAGCACCGTGAGCGACTTCAGGCCGCGCAGGAACATGCGCTTGAACCCGTCCCAGTCGCGCGCCCCGGCAAGCGACGCGATCTCCGGGAAGATCGCGGTGGACAGCGCGATGGCGAACACGCCGTAGGGGAGCTGGTAGAAGTTCCACGCGTACGCGAGCACGGCCGGCCCGGTCTCGCTCGTCTGGAAGGCATACGCGTTCCGGAACGAGACGCAGACGAGGTTGATGATGGTGTAGACCACCATGGGCGCCATCTTGCGCAGCAGGGTCTTCAGCCCGGGGTGGCGCCAGTCGATCGTCAGGGAGAAGCGCGCGCCGATCCGGACGAGCGCCGGGACCTGGACGAGAGCCATCGTGGCGACGCCGAGGGTCGTGCCGACCGCGAGGCCCGTGATCGCTGTTTGGGGATGCGTGTCCTTCAGCGGCAGGTACACGCCCAGCATCGTGACGATGACGACGATGTTGTTGAAGATGGGCGCGATCGCCGGGGTGAGGAACTTGCGGTGGGAGTTCAGCACGCCCGTCCAGATCGCGAGCGCGCCGTAGAACACGACCTGCACCGCGAAGAACCGGAACAGGTAGACCGCGAGCCGGGCCTTCTCGGGCGAGATGCGGAAGGTCTGGGTGCGCACGAGGGGCTCCGGCCACAGCGTCCCGAAGAGGGCGACGAGTCCGAGGGCAAGGACGGTCAGGTTGAGCACGGTGCTCGCGAACCGCCACGCCTCGTCCTTGCCGTCGCGCTGCATCCGCTCGATGAACAGCGGGATGAACACCGACGAGAGCGTGCCTCCTGCCACGAGCTCGTAAATCATGTTCGGGATGTTGTTGGCGACCTGGTAGGACGCGGAGAGCACGGTGACGCCGAGCGCGTACGCCATCGCCCAAGTCCGCGCGAAGCCGGTGACGCGAGAGACGGTCGTGGCGACCGACATCGTCGCGGTGGAACGCGCTATCGACGGCTTCTTCTCGATGTCATGCTCCTCGGGACTCGTGGACGACGCGACGATTGTAGCCGACCGGCTCTGACGACGCCCGCGTCCGAGACGCAGCCGTTTCCTTCGGTATACACTGCAGGCGTGTCCAGCCCGTGCGTGCGGCAGCGCGTGATCCTCTGGAGTCGTCCATGCGGCAACGTTTCGCTCGTCTGTTGATCGCGTCGGTGTTCGCAGCGCTTCTCGCGGCCGCGGGGTGCGCCCCGGCCTCCGAGCCGTTGCCGCGCGCTGGCTCGCTGACGGTGGTGCTGTGCCGCTCGCTCACGGCGAAGCAGGTCGCAGGCGGCACCCTGCCGTCGGCCGCCGCCCTCGCGGCGCGAGGCGCCTCTGCGCTCGTCGCCAGACCGGTCCGTGAGTACGAGCCGCTTGCGGATGCCGTCGCCCGCGCAGGCGTCCGCGTCGTGCAGGCCGGGGATGCGGTCGCGGATCCCGAAGGCGCGGACGCAGCGATCGCGAGGGTCGTCCGCGAGGACCCGCGAGGCGCAGTGCTCGTCGTCAGCGAGCCGTCCGATGGCAGCCACGGCTTCGTGACGGTGGCTGGACCCGGGGTCGAGCCCGGTCTGCTGGCGAGCATGAACGCGCATGCGGCGGGGGTGCTCGCGGCCGACGACGTCGCATCGCTCGCGCTTTTCCTCGCAGGCGATGGCGCACAGAGCCGTGGTGTGGACGTCGTGCCTTCACGTGGGACCGACGCGACGGAACGGCTCGCCCGTCTCGAGGCGTACTACGGAGCGGCGCGCGCGGCCCAGGCGCCGATAGTGGTGGCGTTCGGGGTGTTAGCGGGGCTCTCGGTGCTCGGTCTGTGGGGGTTGGCCGCAGCGGCAGACTCGGCGAGGACCCGCTACTGGCGGCTCGTCGCGCATCGCTCGCTGCTGTTCGCGCTGTGCTTGCCGTCGGCGACGCTGCTCAGCAGGCTCGTCGATCGGTATCCCCAGGATCCTGCGCGGGTGCTGGTGCTCGTCTTGGGCATCGCCGGAGCCACGTGGCTGGCGATGTCGGCAGTTCTGGAGAGGCGAGGCGCGGCGGCAGGCGTCGTCGCGGCGAGCGCTCTGACGGCGATCGTCTTGGCGGCCGATCAGTCCGCGGGCGCACCGCTTGTTCCCGGCACGGCGTTCTCGTACTCGCCGCTGGACGGCTTCCGCTACTACGGGATGGGGAACGAGGGTGCCGCGCTGCTCGTCGGGTCCTGGCTTGCGGCGGCAGCGCTGTCCTCTGACGTGAGCAAGCGGTCCCGATGGCTTCCTTGGACCGTGGCCGGAGGGCTCTTCGCGCTCGTCGTCGCGGCGCTGCCGGTGCTCGGAGCGAACTCAGCCGTCGCGCTTTGGGGGACAGTGACGATGGGCGTGTTCGTCGTGGAGGCGACGCACGGGAGGGTCCGGGTGCGCGATACCGCTGGAATCGCAGCAGCCGCCGCCGTCGCGGTCGGCCTCGTCGTGGTAGCGGAGCGGCTCTTCGGTGCGGCCACGCACGTGGGCGGCGCCGTCGCCGGAGGGTCGGCCGGCGTGCTCGCCGCGGCTGCGCAGCGTCTTGCGGCCGTCATCCGTGCGTACGCGGAGCACCCGACGGCGCTGGTCGGCTTCGCCGCGTGGGGTGTGCTCGCGTGGGCGCGCATCCGTCCGCCGGCAGCGCTGGCGCGCGCGATGGAGGCCAGGCCAGCGGTGCGCGCGGCCGCGACGGCCGCGCTCACGGGCGGCGCCTTCGCGTCGCTCGTGGAGGACTCCAGCGTCATCGTGATGGTGTTGCTCGCGCTGTACGCAGGAGCGGCGCTGGCAGTCGCGGCGCATGCGCCTCGCACGGAAGGGGAGTGACGTGGACGGGCTGTCGTGGACGCTCGGCATGGCCGTGACGGCGGTCTTGTGCGCCGCGCTGCCGTGGGCCGTCGCCTGCCTCGCAGTCCCTGCGTTGGAGGCTTCGCGACGCGCGCACGCGGCCAACTACCGCGGCAAGGACGTCGTGCTCGGCCTCGGCGTCGTGTGGCTCGCGTGGGGCGGCGGAGCGCTTCTCGCGGGATGGCTCCTCGGAGACCTCGGCGCGCCGCCGGCGGCGAGCGAGCTCATGCCGGTCGCTGGGCTGCTCGCCCTCGCCGGGGCTGCATTCGGGCTGTTCGACGACGCCTACGGCTCGCGTGACGCGCGCGGCTTCGCGGGCCACCTGCGTGCACTGCGCGCGGGGCGGCTCACCACGGGAGGACTGAAGCTCATCGGGATCGGCATCGCCGCTCTCGCGGCGGCGCGCTCGGTGGCGGACGTCGCGCCGTGGGGCGGTTCTCCGGCGGGAGTGGTGGTCGCGGGAGCAGCCGTCGCGCTCTCGGCGAACCTCGTCAACCTGCTCGATCTGCGCCCTGGCCGCGCGTTGAAGGCGTACGTCGTCCTCGCGGCGGCGGGCACGGCGCTCGCGGGAGCCTTCGTCGCTCGCATGCACGCTGGAAGCGGCCTGGGTGCTGGCGCGCTGCTCGGCGTGGCGCTCGTCGGACCTGCCGTCGCGTGCTGGCGATACGACCTCGGCGAGCGTGCCATGCTCGGCGACGCGGGTGCGAACGCCATGGGCGCCGTGGCGGGGCTCGTCATCGTCTCTGCGCTTCCGCTGGCCGGCGCCGCAGTGTTCGCTGGAGTCCTCTTGGCCGCCAACCTGGCCTCGGAGCGGGTTTCCTTCAGCTCGCTGATCGAGCGCGTGCCGGTCCTCGCCTGGATCGACGGTCTCGGTCGCGGCCGGGAGTCCGAGAGCGTAGATACGGACCCGCACGGCGGCCGGGCTTCGCGCTATGATGGCAACGGCATCACTGGCGGCGGCTCTCGGGAGGACTGAGCATCCGGATGGCGACGAAGCACATCTTCGTGACTGGCGGCGTGGTCTCGTCTTTGGGCAAGGGCATCACCGCAGCGTCGCTGGGACGGCTGTTGAAGTCCCGAGGTCTCAAGGTCACCATCCAGAAGCTCGACCCCTACCTCAACGTCGACCCTGGCACCATGAGCCCGTTCCAGCACGGGGAGGTGTTCGTCACCGACGACGGCGGCGAGACCGACCTCGACCTCGGGCACTACGAGCGCTTCATCGACGAGTCGCTCTCCCGCGAGTGCAACGTCACGGCCGGCTCCGTCTACCAGTCGCTCATCGCCAAGGAGCGCCGAGGCGACTTCCTCGGCGGGACGGTGCAGGTCATCCCGCACGTCACGAACGAGATCAAGGACCGCATCGTCCGGCTCGCGGAGCAGACGCAGCCCGACGTGATCATCACCGAGGTCGGCGGCACCGTGGGCGACATCGAGTCGCTGCCGTTTCTCGAGGCCATCCGGCAGATGCGCAAGGACCGCGGGCGCGACAACGTGTGCTACATCCACGTGACGCTCGTTCCGTACATCGCCGCATCCGGCGAGCTCAAGACCAAGCCGACGCAGCACTCGGTCCAGGAGCTCCGCAGCATCGGCATCCTGCCAGACTTCATCGTCTGCCGCTCCGACCGGCCCATCGACGCGGGCATCCGGCGCAAGATCGCGCTGTTCTGCGACGTCGAGCCGCAGGCGGTGATCTCCGCAGTGGACGCGGAAAGCATCTACGAGGTCCCGCTCACGCTCAAAGAGCAGGGGCTCGACGCGATGGTGATCGAGCGGCTCGGGCTCGAGTGCGGCGACGCCGACCTCGCCGAGTGGGAGTCGTTCGTCGAGCACCGCAAGGCGCTCACGCGCGAGGTCGACATCGCGCTCGTCGGCAAGTACGTGCAGCTGCCGGACGCATACCTCTCGGTGACTGAGGCGCTCCACCACGCGGGCATCTTCCACGAGCACAAGGTGAACGTGCACTGGGTCGACGCCGAGCGGCTGAACCCGGACGAGGTCGAAGAGGCGCTGCGGCCCTATGACGGCATCCTCGTGCCGGGCGGGTTCGGGGTGCGCGGCATCGAAGGCAAGATCCGCGCCGCGCAGTACGCCCGCGAGCACAAGGTGCCGTACCTCGGCATCTGCCTCGGGATGCAGGTCGCGGTCTGCGAGTTCGCCCGCAACGTGGCAGGGCTGGAAGGCGCGAACTCCAGCGAGTTCGACCCGGTGACGGAGCACCCGGTCATCGATCTGATGCACGAGCAGGAGAACGTCCGCGACATGGGAGGGACGATGCGGCTCGGCGCGTACCCCTGCAAGGTGACGCCGGGCACGAAGGCGTGGGAGGCGTACGGCGAGGAAGTCATCTACGAGCGCCACCGGCACCGCTACGAGGTGAACAACGCGTACCGGCAACGTCTCGTCGACGCCGGGCTCGTCATCAGCGGCGTTTCGCCGGACGGGCGCCTCGTCGAGATGGTCGAGCTTCCGGACCACCCCTGGTTCGTCGGCAACCAGGGCCATCCCGAGTTCAAGAGCCGTCCGACGCGTCCTGCGCCGCTGTTCCGCGAGTTCGTCGGCGCCGCTGTTCGCAGGCGCGCCGAGCGCGCGTAGAGCCGGCAGGAGCGGGCGATGCGGCTCGCGTGGGGCCAGGTCGCAGCCGTCGTCGCCGAGCGGCAGGGGCTCCAGCGGCTGCGGGTCGTCGTGGACGGAGCCGAGGCGCTCGCCGTGTGCCTGCCGCAGCTCACGGGGCCGTGCGCGCCGGGCGACCGCGTGTTGCTGAACACGACCGCAGTCGACCTCGGCCTCGGCACAGGCGGCGCGCACTTCGTGGTGGCGCGCGAGGGCGAGGGCTATGCCGACGCCTCAGGCGGCCACATCATGAAGCTCAGGTACACCCCGCTGCAGCGCGACGTGCTCGCGGTGGAGGAGCCGGCGAGCGAGCATGCGGCGCATCTCGCGGACGCTGAGGATATCGACGGCGTCCCCGTGGTGTGCTGCCCGCTTCACTCGCACGTGCTGCCTGTGGCGGCGGCGGTGAAGCAGGCCGCTCCCGACGCGCGCGTCGTGTACGTGATGACGGACCAAGCGGCGCTGCCGATCGCGATCTCCGACGCGGTCGCGGACATGCGGGTCGCCGGGCTCCTCGATGGGACGGTGACCGCCGGTCACGCCTTCGGCGGCGACCTGGAGGCCGTGACGACGCACTCCGCGCTGCTCGCGGCGGTGCGCGTGCTCGCGGCCGACGTCGTGGTGGCGTCCATCGGACCAGGCGTGCCGGGGACGGCGAGCAGGTTCGGGCACGGCGGCGTGGCGATGGGGGAGACCGTGAACGCGGTGGCGGCGGTGCGCGGGACGCCGGTAGCCGCGCTGCGGGTATCGTTCGCAGATTCCCGCGAACGCCATCGCGGCGTGAGCCACCATTCGCTCGTCGCGCTCGGCCGTGTCGCTATCGCTCGAGCGCAGGTCGCGGTGCCGCGCCTGGAGCCTGAGCAGGCGACTGTGGTGGACGACGCCCTCGAGCGCGCGGGAGTCTGGCGCGTGCACCAGCGCGTGCTCGTGGACGCTGAGCTCCCGGATAGCCGGGGCGTCCCCATGCGCTCGATGGGACGCACGCCAGAGCAAGACCCGGCGTTCTTCCTGGCGGCGTCCGCGGCCGGGAGGCTTGCGGCGACGATTATGCGTGAACGCCGGGCTGCGAACGGGTAGGTGATACACTGTTCAGGTGCGTTCCGTGCTTGCGGCTTCCGTCCGCGGACGAACCGGAGGCGCGAGCGTTCGATTCGGCGGCCAGGCGGGGAAAGGACGAGCGATGATCGTCGGCGTTCCTAAGGAGATCAAGAACAACGAGTACCGCGTCGGCATGACGCCGGGCGGTGTGCGCGAGTTCGTGCACCACGGCCACCACGTGCTCGTGCAGCGCTCCGCCGGCGAGGGCTCGTCGTTCACCGATGAGGCGTACGCAGCAGCGGGCGCCGAGCTCGTCGACACCGCCGAAGAGGTCTTCGCGCGCGCCGAGATGATCGTGAAGGTCAAAGAGCCGCAGGCAGTCGAGATCGAGATGCTCAGGCCCGGCCAGATCCTCTTCACCTACCTGCACCTCGCGCCAGACCTGCCGCAGACCCAAGGGCTCATCAAGTCGGGCGCTGTGTGTATCGCGTACGAGACCGTCGAGCTCCCGAACGGCACGCTGCCGCTGCTGGCGCCGATGTCGGAAGTCGCGGGCCGCATGGCCGCGCAGGTCGGCGCCACGTACCTGCAGAAGCCGTTCGGCGGTCGCGGCGTGCTGATGGGCGGCGTGCCCGGCGTGCTGCCGGCGAACGTGGTCGTCCTTGGCGGCGGCGTCGTGGGCACGAATGCGACGTACGTCGCGATGGGCATGGGCGCGAACGTGACGGTCATGGACATCAACCTCGACCGGTTGCGCTACCTCGACGAGATCTGGGGCAACCGCATCCGGACTCTGTACTCGAGCAAGCACAACATCGAGGAGGCCGTCTACCAGGCCGATCTCGTTATCGGCGCAGTGCTGCTGCCGGGCGCGAAGACGCCGTGGCTGGTAACGCGCGAGATGCTCAAGCACATGAAGAAGGGCGCGGTCGTGGTCGACGTGTCCGTCGACCAGGGCGGGTGCATCGAGACGACGCACCCGACGACCCATGCCGACCCGACGTTCGTCGTCGACGGGGTGCTGCACTACGGCGTCGCGAACATGCCCGGCGCGGTCCCGAACACCTCCACGCTCGCGCTCACGAACGCGACGCTCCGGTACGGGCTCGCCATCGCCGACAAGGGTTGGAAGCAGGCCGTGCTCGACGACCCCGCGCTCGCGAAGGGCGTGAACGTCTTGGACGGCAACATCACGTACAAGCCCGTCGCTGACGCGCACGGGATGAACTACACGCCGCTCGAGAAGCTGCTGTAGCGGCGATCGCGAATCACCTGCGCGGCGGCTCCACGTCCTGGCGCCGCCGCGTCGCGTACAATGCGAGCATGGACGCGTCCATCCGCGACTTCCTTGCGCACCTTGCCGTCGAGCGCGGCGCGTCCGAGCACACGCTGGATGCGTACCGGCGCGATCTGGCCCGCTACGAGCGCACGCTCGCAGACCGCGGGGTGGCCAGCGCCTCGGACGCGACGCGCGAGGACGTCGTCGAGCACCAGCGGCGGCTGTTCGCGGCCGGGTACGCGCCAAGCACGGTCGAGCGCAGCATGGCCGCGATCCGCTCGTTCCACCGGTTCTGCGTCCGGGAAGGCATCTCGGAGCTGGACCCCACCGCGCGCCTTCCGTTGCCGAAGGTCCCGTCGCGCCTCCCGGACGCGATATCCGTCGACGAAGCCGAGCGTCTGCTGTCCCAGCCGTTCCCGCAGGGGCCGGTGGGGTACCGCGACAAGGCGATCCTCGAAGTCCTCTACGGTTGCGGTCTGCGCGTGAGCGAGCTGGTCGCGCTCGACGTCAGCGACGTGGACCTCGCTGAGGGGCTGGTGCGCGTGTTCGGGAAGGGCTCGAAGGAGCGCATCGTCCCCATCGGCGGCTACGCGGCGCGGGCGGTCTCGGAGTACCTGATGCACGGGCGGCCATACCTGCGCGCGAAGCGCAGCGCAGCGCCTGCCGACCGCTCGGCGCTGTTCGTCAACCAGCGCGGCGGCCGGCTCACGCGGCAGGCCGTCTTCGCGCTCGTGAAGCGGTACGGTGGCCGGGCGGGTCTCGACATCCACCCGCACACGCTCAGACACTCGTTCGCGACGCACATGCTGCAAGGAGGAGCCGACTTGCGCTCGCTGCAGGAGATGCTCGGACACGCGGACATCTCGACGACGCAGGTCTACACGCACGTCGACCGCAGCCACCTCGTCGAGGAGTATCTGAGCACGCATCCGCGCGCACGCCTCAGATAGCGCTTGCCCAGAGAAATGCCTGCTCAGGGCATCTGGTAGGGTCTGCAAGGGGAGGGGTATGATGAATACGATGTGCCGGTTCCCGTATAGAAGGAGGCGGTTGTAGCGTGAACACGAAGTGGAGCAGGATCCTCGCGGTGGCGCTCGCACTGACGCTGCTCGTGGCGTTCGTGCCTGGGTGCGCCAAGAAGACCACCGACGAGGGCACCACGGGCGGCGAGACCGAGGAGCCGAAGACCACGGTCAAGGCCGCGATGGTCACCGACGTCGGCGGCCTCGGCGACAAGTCCTTCAACGACCTGTCGTACGAGGGCCTCAAGCGTGCTGAGCAGGAGCTCGGCGTCGAGATCAAGGTCCTGGAGTCCAAGGAGATCACCGACTACGAGTCCAACATCGACCAGCTCGCGAACGCAGGCTACAGCCCCATCTTCGCCGTCGGGTTCCTCATGACCGACACGGTCTCCAAGATGGCCACGCAGTACCCGGACGTCCAGTTCGGCGGCGTCGACGAGTTCTTCGATCCGGTTCCGCCGAACGTCGTCGGCCTGACCTTCAAGGAGCACGAGGGCAGCTACCTCGCCGGCGTCGTCGCGGGTCTGGCGACGAAGGAGAAGGCGCTCTCGGACAAGATCAACGACAAGAACGTCATCGGCTTCGTGGGCGGCATGGACGTGCCGCTGATCAAGAAGTTCGAGGCGGGCTTCATCGCCGGCGCCAAGTCCGTGAACCCGGACGTGCAGGTCATCTCGCTGTACGCGGGCAACTTCACCGACCAGGCGAAGGGCAAGGAGCTCGGCTACTCGCTGATCGAGAAGGGCGCTGACGTCATCTACGCCGCCGCCGGCGCCGTGGGCCTCGGCACCATCGAGGCGTGCAAGGAGAAGGGCGCGCTGTTCATCGGCGTCGACGCCGACCAGTACCTCACGGTCCCGAACACCGGCGACGTCATGCTCACCTCGATGATGAAGCGCGTGGACGTCGCGGTGTTCGAGACGATCAAGGCCGCGGTCGAGGGCAACTTCCCGGGCGGCACCATCAAGGAGTTCGGCCTGAAGGAAGGCGGCGTCGGCCTTGCGCCGTTCCACGACTTCGAGAGCAAGGTCCCGCAGTCGATCAAGGACGCGGTCGAGAAGGCCAAGCAGGGCATCATCGACGGCACGATCCAGGTTCCTGACAAGCTGTAGCGGGGCCGCGTCGGCGCGCGTCCGCGCGCGCGTGGTGTAGACTGAAGGGCGGCCGGGGCACACCCGACCGCCCTTCCCCTGTGAGGCACAAGACCAGGACGGAGACGCACATGCCTGTCCTCGAGCTTCGCGGCATCACCAAGATCTTCCCTGGGGTCGTGGCCAACGATGACGTGTCCCTCGTGCTCGAGCGGGGCGAGATCGTCGCGCTGCTGGGCGAGAACGGCGCTGGGAAATCCACGCTGATGAACGTGGTGTACGGGCTGCTGTCGGCAGACCGCGGCGAGGTGCTCGTCGACGGCGCCCCAGCGCGCATCAAGTCACCGCGCGACGCGATCGACCACGGCATCGGCATGGTCCACCAGCACTTCATGCTCGTCGAGCCCCTCACCGTGACGGAGAACATCGTGCTCGGGAGGGAGCCGGGCAAGCTCGGCGTCATCGACTTCGACGCGGCTCGCGAGCGCGTCCGGGTGCTGTCGGACCAGTACGGCCTCAAGGTCGACCCCGATGCGAGGATCCAGGACTTGTCGGTCGGCATGCAGCAGCGCGTGGAGATCTTGAAAGCGCTGTACCAGGGCGCCCGGGTGCTGATCCTGGACGAGCCGACGGCCGTGCTCACGCCGCAGGAGGTGCACGAGCTCTTCTCGGTGGTGCGCTCGCTCGTGGACGAGGGGCTTTCCGTGGTGTTCATCACCCACAAGCTCGAGGAGGTCATGGCGGTTGCGGACCGCATCGTCGTGATGCGGGACGGACGGGTCGTAGGAGAGACCCGGCCGTCTGAAACCGACATGGTCGGCCTCGCGCGCATGATGGTCGGCCGGGACGTCGTGCTGCGCATCGAGAAGGCGGCTGCACGCTGCGGCGAGCCGGTCCTCGAGGTCGAGGACCTTCAAGTGCTCGACGACCGCAGGCTCGAAGCCGTCAGGGGCGTGACGTTCTCGGTGTGCGGCGGCGAGGTCGTGGCCATCGCGGGCGTGGACGGCAACGGCCAGCGGGAGCTCGTCGAGGCGATCGTCGGACTCCGGAGGCCGGTCGGCGGGAGCATCCGCCTCAAGGGGCGCGACGTGACGCACGCGAGCGCCCGGGAGGCCATCGAGGCCAAGATCTCGCACATCCCGGAAGACCGGCACCGCCGCGGCCTGGTCCTCGACTTCACGATCGCCGAGAACATGGTGCTCGGCGACCACCGGGTCGAGCCGTACGCGAAGCGAGGCATCATGCGGCCTGCCGCCATCGCGCAGATGGCCCGGGAGCGCATCGAGGCGTACGACGTGCGCACGCCGAGCGAGCGCGTGCAGGCATCTGCGCTCTCGGGCGGCAACCAGCAGAAGGTGGTCGTCGCGCGCGAGATCGGCCGCGGGCCCGAGCTGCTCGTTGCCGCGCAGCCGACGCGCGGGCTCGACGTCGGCGCGATCGAGTTCGTGCACCGGCAGATCATCGCGCAGCGCGACGCAGGCAAGGCGGTGTTGCTCGTGAGCTTCGAGCTCGAAGAGGTCATGGCGCTCGCGGACCGCATCCTCGTCATCTACGAGGGCAGGATCGTGCGCGAGTTCGTGGCCGGCGAGGCCGACGACGAGACGCTGGGCTACTACATGACTGGCGGCGGCGGGTCGAAGCTCGACCCGGCGTCAGAGGCTGGCGTTGCGGGAGGAGAGCGATGAGCGAGTCGCACGAAGCGCTGCCCGAGCAGAAGGCGTGGATGACCTTCCTCCAGAAGGCCGGAGCGCCGGTCGTGTCGGTGCTCATCGCCATCGGCATCGGGTCGGTCATCATGTGGGTGTCGGGCTACGACGCGATGGCCGCCTTCGCCGCGCTGTTCAAAGGGTCGCTCGGCAGCCCCAAGGCGTTCGGCGACACGCTGCTCAAGTCGATCCCGCTCATGTTCACCGGTCTGGCGGTCGCGTACGGCTTCCGTGCCGGGCTGTTCAACATCGGCGCTGAAGGCCAGCTGTTCATGGGCGGCTTGGCTGCGGCATATCTCGGGGTGCAGCTCGGCGGGCTGCCGCCGGTCATCGCGCTTCCGACCGTCTTGCTGGCCGCGATGGCCGCAGGAGCGGCGTGGGCGTTCGTGCCGGCGCTGCTCAAAGCGCGGATCGGGGCGCACGAGGTCATCACGACGATGATGTTCACCTACATCGGCCGCTACATCGTGTCGTGGCTCGTCGTGGGTCCGCTCAAGGCGCCCGGCCAGATACCGCAGACCGAGATGATCGGCGCTTCCGCGCAGCTCCCAAGGATCCAGTCGCTCTTCTCCGAGGCCACGCTCCAGGCGATGCCGGTGCTCAAGCTAGGCAGGGGGCACATGGGCATCTTCGTCGCGGTCTTCTTCGCGGTCGTCGTCTGGCTGATCCTGAAGTACACGACGCTCGGCTACGAGAACCGTGCCGTCGGCTTCAATCCCTGGGCGTCTGAGAACGCCGGCATCTCCGTGCCTGCGACGATCGTCAAGTCGCTGTGCATCTCCGGCGCCTTGGCGGGCCTCGCAGGCGCGGTCGAAGTGATGGGCGTGCACCACCGCATCTTCGACCAGTTCTCGTCCGGGTTCGGCTTCACCGGCATCGCGGTCGCGCTGGTGGCGAAGAACCATCCGCTCGGCGTCATCCCGGCGGCGCTCCTCTTCGGCGCGATGTCGGCGGGGTCCGGCACGATGCAGCTCGAAGCCGACGTGCCGCAGAAGATCGTGCTCATCATCCAGGCGCTCGTGATCTTCCTCATCGCGTCTGAATCCGTGGTGCAGTGGTTCATCCAGCGGCGGCAGAAGGAGGCGCTCGCTCGTGCTCGGTGACATCATCACCCCGGACCTCTTCGCTTCGGCGCTTCGCATGGCGACGCCGCTCGCGCTCGCGGCCATCGGGGGCACCATCTGCGAGCGGTCGGGCGTGGTGAACATCGCGCTTGAGGGCATCATGCTCACGGGCGCGTTCGCCGGCGCCGCCGTCACGCTCGCGACCGGCAACCCGTGGGTGGGCGTCCTCGCGGCCGTGGCCGCAGGCGTCGCCATCGCGGCGGTGCACGCGTTCGCGTCCATCAACCTGCGGGCAGACCAGGTCGTGTCCGGCACGGGAATCAACATCTTCGCCTTGGGGCTGACGGGCTTCCTGATGGAGCGCCTGTACGGGCATCCGGGGACGACGGATCCCGTGACGATGATTCGCCCGCTCATCTCGCTGCCGAAGCCGCCGGCAGGGTTCTTCGGCGAGGTGATGCGGTGGATCGAGGTCGTGTTCTTGTCGCACACGCCGATCGTGTATGTGGCGATCCTCATCGCTGTGGTCGCACAGTGGGCGCTCTACCGGACCCGATGGGGCTTGAGGCTGCGCGCGCTCGGCGAGCACCCGAAGGCGGCCGACACTGTCGGCATCAGCGTCTACCGGGGGCGGTGGGTCGCGGTGCTCATGAGCGGCGCGCTCGCGGGCCTTGCGGGGGCGAACCTGGTCATCGAGCAGGTCGGGAGCTTCACGGAGAACATGACGAACGGCCGCGGCTTCATCGCCCTTGCGGCCAACATCTTCGGGCGCTGGACGCCTGTCGGGTCGTACCTCGCGTCGCTCCTGTTCGGATTCGCCGACGCCCTGCAGATCAAGCTCCAGATGTTCCGCGGCGTCATCGACATCCCGCCGCAGTTCTTCTTGATGCTGCCGTACGTGCTCACGGTCATCGTGCTCGCCGGCGTCATCGGGCGTGCGGTCGCGCCGGCGGCCGTGGGGCAGCCGTACGAGAAGGGCTAGAGCCCGTGCGCATGCGTGCGCGAGACGGCGGAGCGTGGCGGCCGGGCGAGGCGCTCGCGAGCGCGGCCGCGTGGGGGCTCGGGGCGGCGACCGGCGTGCTTGCCGGCGCGTTCCTCACGAGCGTGGGGACGCAAGGCGCCCCCGGTCCAGCCTCGGTGGACGCGAGCGAGATGACGCTCGTGCCCGCGCTCGCCGGTGCGGCCGCGGCGACGGGTCGTCTTGCCGTGTCCGCCGTCGCCGCAGCCGTGCGAGGCGCGCGGAGCCGGCAAGAGCGCGTCAGCTGACCTCGTCCGTCGTGCTGGACGCCGGATCCTCGCCGACCTGCGGCTGCGACGCCGCCCTCTTCGCTCGCCTGCGGCGCACGAGCGCTCGCAGGCCGTAGAAGGCGAGCAGTCCGAGCACGACGAGCGGCAGCGCGGTCAACACCAGGACGATGAGCACCTTGATGGTCGCCGCAGCGCCGCGGATGCCCGTAGTGATCGCGTCGAGGAAGCCCCAGCTCTCGCCTTGGGGGCGGATGACCGGCTTCGGCTCTTCAAGCTCGATGGTGACCGTCGCCATCGCCGCCTGCTGCTCGAGGTACTTGACCTGCGCGTCGAGGCTCTCGATCTCTCCGCGGACGCGCGAGAGCTCGCGCTCGATCGCGAGCATCTCGTCGACGTTCTTCGCTGCCGCGAAGAACTCCCGCAGGCGCTTCTCCTCGGCTCGCAGGTTCTCGAGCCGCGCCTTCAGGTCGACGTGCTGCTGCGTGACGTCTTCAGCCGACTCGGACTGGCTCTTGACGGCGCCGATCCGAGCGACGTCCGTGACGAACGCGTCGAACGCCGTCACCGGCACCCGCACGGTGACCCATCCGCGCAGCGGGGTCAGAAGCCCAGCGCTCTCAGCGGTTTGCGGGCGGTAGACGGGCTCGTCGGTGTCGGTCGCGATCTGGAGGTTCGAGATCGACCCGCCGTGCTTCGCCGCCAGCGCCCGGATCTGCTCGACGGCGGGCTGCACGTCCTTGACTTCCACGCGCATCGTCTTGGTCTTGATGACGAGCGGCTGGACCGGGACCGTCGATGCCCCCTCGCTGGATCCGGCTTCGGCGACGCCCTTGTCGGTGTACCGGGAAGGAGCCTGCTCGTATCCGGGCTCTGTCACGATTCCGCCCGGCGCCGCGGCCTCGCCCGCCTGCGTGGCTCCGAGCACGTCGCCGATCTCCTTGACCCCGGCGCAGCCCGCAGCGACGAGCACGAGGAGAATTGCCGCGATCGTTGCGACGGCCTTCGCGATCGTCCGCGCGTCTGGCTTCATGGTTCCGCCCTCCGTTCCTGCCTGATGACGACGACGCCCTGACACTGCGCTTCCGGCGGGTCAGGGCGTCGAGCCAGCGGAATCGTCGGCGCGGGTGCTACGAGGTCTTCTCCTCGCGCGCCTTGAGCTGCTTCGCAGCGTAGACGAGGAAGCCGATCCCGATAGCCACCACGGCGAAGAACGCGACGACGAGCATGTTGAACACGATGCTCGCGACGTTGAAGCCCAGTGGTGCGAAGTCTCCCATAGGGGTGTTCACCTCCATCGCGCCCGCGGGTACGCGCTGATTCTATCGCTCAGCGCGATGCGCGGGCAACCGGGTCGCGCCGTCGCCTGTTGATTCCGCTGTCAAGGCCCGATTCCTGCTTGCATCTCATTCGACGGCCGTGAAGCGCGCAGGGTTCGCGGACGCCGTCCGGCGGGTCCCGGATGCGTCGCGCAGTGGGAAACGGGGCATGCTGGTGGGAAATTAGGTGAAAAAGTGTTGCAAAGTGGGACGCAGTGGAATATGGTAGTCGCAGCGAGGCGCCATTCCGCCTCGAAAGGGTCCCGGAGGAGCCAGGAGGGACGGGATGTTTCTCGGCGAGTACCAGCACACGCTGGACGCCAAGGGGCGCCTGTCTTTGCCTGTGAAGTACCGGGCGGAGATGACGGGCAAGCTGGTCGTCGCGAAGGGCCTGGGCGAGTGCCTCTACGTGTACTCCGCGGAGGAGTACCGGGAGTTCATCCGCCGACTGATGGACCAGGACGACTTCGACCCGCGGTTCCGCCAGGTGCGTCGTTTCTTCACCTCCGGCGCCATCGAGACCGAGCTCGACTCGGCCGGCCGCATCACGCTCCCTGCGAACCTGCGGGAGCACGCGCGCCTCGAGAAGGACGTGGCCGTGATCGGCAACGGCAACCGCATCGAGCTATGGGACGCGACCCGGTGGGCGCAGTACAACGGCGAGACTGCCGAGCGGATCGAGGACGTGGCACGGGAACTCGCTGAGCTCGGCATCTTGTAGGGCCTTGAGAATGGAATACCGGCACACCCCAGTTTTGCTGGCCGAGGTGACGCAGCACCTTCAGTTGCACGACGGTTCGATCGTTGTCGACTGTACCTTGGGCGGGGCAGGACACGCGAAACGGGCTGCACAGCTTATCGCGCCCACGGGGATCCTCGTGGGAATCGACAAAGACGACGCCGCACTCGCCGCAGCACGAGACGCACTACCCCTCGGCCAGCAAGCGATCATCCTGCTCAAGGGTGACTACGGGGACCTCGACGACCTGCTCGTCGAGGCGAGGATCCCGTACGTCGACGCGTTCATCTTCGACCTCGGGGTCTCTTCCTACCAGCTTGACGAGGCCGGCCGCGGTTTCTCGTACCACCGCGACGCTCCGCTCGACATGCGGATGGACGTCGCGTCATCGCAGCCGACCGCGGCCGACGTCGTCAACACGTACAGCGAAGAGGACCTCGCCCGCATCATCCGAGAGTATGGGGAGGAGCGGTGGGCCTCGCGCATCGCAGCTTTCATCGTCGCCGCGCGGGCCCGCCATCCGATCACGACCACCGGCGATCTCGTCGACCTCGTCAAGGCGGCCGTGCCGGCATCGGCGCGTCGCGCCGGCGGCCATCCTGCCAAGCGCACGTTCCAGGCCTTGCGCATCGAGGTGAACCAGGAGCTCCGGTCGGTGGAGCGCGGCATCGAGGCGGCGATCCGGTGGCTCGTCCCGGGCGGAAGGCTTGCGGTGATCTCGTACCACTCGCTCGAGGATCGCATCGTGAAGCGCGCGTTCGCTGCCGCTTCCAAAGGGTGCACGTGTCCGCCAGGGCTTCCTGAGTGCACGTGCGGGCGGGTGCCGGTGCTCCGTGTGGTGACAAAGCGGCCCGTCGTTCCGACGGCCGAAGAGATAGCGGCCAACCCGAGGGCGCGAAGCGCCCGGTTGCGGGTCGCGGAGAAGGTCGCTGAATCAGGTGTGTGACGAGGTGCAGGATGGGACTTCCGGCGCGGAAGATGGAATCGGTGCGAGAGCCGGCGAAGAGGGCCGGGTCTCGCGCTGCCGCTTCCGCCGCGCGGCGTCCGTCCGCACGCAAGGCCCGCGCGTCGGACCTCGTCACGAGGGCGGCCGTGCTTGCCATCGTCCTGCTTGCGCTGTCGGGGGTGGCGCGCGTCGCGATGGCCGTCAAGGCCGCCGAGGCCGCGATCGACGCGCATCGGCTCGAGCGGTCCATCCGTTCTGAGCTGCTCGAGGGCCGGGAGCTCGAAGCCGATTGCAGCGCCCTCGCAGCGCCGTCGCGGATCGGCGCCATCGCATCGAGCACGCTCAACATGCGGGCTACCGCTGCTCCGCGGTACATCTGCGTCCCATCGGATCCCGCGTCGGACGGCGACCGAGCGGCCGGAGGCGCTGATGAGCCACGGCCCGAAGGTCCGGCTGCCGAAGGACGCGGCGTGCTCGCCAGGCTGTTGGAGGACCTTGTCGCCGGGGAAGCGCAAGCGCTGCTCGTCGGCGACGTCGGGCTTGCATCGAGCCGATGACTTCCGGCGTCCGGCGGAAGGGTGCGGCGATGAGGGCGGTACGAAGCCCGGCACGGCGGCCCACGAGGCACGCGTTCATGCTCGTCCTGCTGCTGGCCGCGCTCGCGGCCGTTGCCGCCCGTCTGGTCCACGTCCAGGTCGTCGAGGGCCCGGCGTATGCGGCGATGGCCCGGGAGCAGCGGGACCTGGAGCTCTCCATTCCGGCGCAGCGCGGCTCGATCTACGACCGCGAGGGCAAGCCGCTGGCGGTGACCACTGCTGCCAAGACCGTCTACGCCGTGCCGCGCGAGGTCGCGGACAAGGCGGCTGCGGCACGCGCCCTGGCAGCTGCGTTGGGCGGCAGTGAAGCGACGTACCTCGCCAAGCTGGGCAAGGACGCGGGCTTCGTCTACATCGCGCGCAAGGTCCCGGCCGAGCGAGTGCAGTCCCTCGAGGAGCTCAAGCTCGCAGGCATCTACTTCCAAGACGACACGCGACGCGTCTATCCGAGCAACAGCCTGGCATGCCAAGTCCTGGGGTTCGTCGGCGTCGACGGCGAGGGCCTCTCGGGAATCGAGAAGCAGTACGACGCGCTTCTCGCCGGCACGCCGGGCAAGCTCATCTGCGAGAAGGGCCTGACGGGGGTTCCGATCCCAGGCGGCGTGACCGCCCGAGAAGAGCCCGTCGACGGCCAGAACCTGGTGCTCACCATCGACGCGGACATCCAGTACCAGGCGCAGGCCGTGCTCGCGGAGACCGTGGAGCGCTGGAAGGCGAAGAGCGGCTCCGTCGTCGTGATGGACGCGAAGACGGGAGCGCTCCTCGCTGTCGCATCGGTCCCGGACTTCGACCCCAACCGGTACTCCGAGGCGGATCCGCAGTCATTCAGGTGCAGGCCGATCACGGACCGATACGAGCCGGGCTCGACCATCAAGGCCATCACGGCCGCCGCCGCGATCGAGGAGGGGCTCGCGCGCCCCGACACGATGTTCCGGCTGCCTCCGACCTTGAAGATCGGGGGTCGTACGATCCACGAGGCGCATCCCCGCGGCACCGTGGACTGGACGCTCACCGACATCGTGACGAACTCCTCGAACGTCGGAGCGGTGAAGTTGGGCCTGCTTCTCGGGCCGGAGAAGATGTACGAGTACCTGGAGCGCTACGGTCTTGCGGAGCGTTCTGAGGTCGACTTTCCTGGAGAGGCGGCTCCGAGCGTGCCTCGCCCGTCTCACTGGTCGGCTACCAGCATCGGGAACATCCCCTTCGGGCAGGGGCTTGCCGTGACGCCGTTGCAGCTGGCCCGGGCGATGGCGGCCATCGGCAACGGCGGGTACCTGGTGACGCCGCACTTGCTGCAGGAGCTGCCCGATGCGCGGTCTCAGAAGCTGGAATGGCCGGTCCGGAAGGTGGCGTCCCCGGAGACCGTCTCGAAGATGCGGGAGGTGCTGAAGGCGGTCGTGACGGAAGGCACCGGGAAGGGCGCCGCGGTTCCTGGCTACACGGTCGCCGGCAAGACCGGGACTGCGCAGAAGCCACGCACGGACGGCGTGCGCGGGTACGCCAAGGGCAAGTACGTGGCGTCGTTCTCGGGATTCCTGCCGGCGGACGACCCGGCCGTCGTCATCGTCGTCACGATCGACGAACCGTCTGGCTCTATCTACGGCGGCACGGTGGCCGCGCCGGCGTTCTCGCGCATCGGGGCGTTCTGTATGACGCACCTCGGGATACCGCCGCGATACGGCGCGCCGCCAGGCGACGGCACGCCGAGCCGGCCTGGGACGGAAACGGCTCCGTCACAGGGCGGGCGAGGGTGAGCGATGGGCGCTGTGGCTGTGATACGATTCGCCGGCTGGCGACTGGACGGGCTCTACGATGCGTGAGTCGATGACACTTCAGAACCTTCTCGCGGGCTGTGACGTGGCTCGGATGCCCGCTGGCGAGACGCTCGTCTCGGGGATCGCATACCGTTCCGACCGCGTGCGCGAAGGGGACGCCTTCTTCTGCATCCGCGGGTTCGCGCACGACGGCGACGACTTCGCGCGGGAAGCGGTGGCGCGGGGCGCTCGCGCGGTCGTCGCCGAGCGACCGCTGCCAGAGGTCGAAGCCTTCGCGCCCGTGGCGGTCGTCCGGGACACGCGCGAGGCGCTTGCTCGCGCCTCAGACCGCTTCTTCGACCACCCGAGCCGGTCGCTGCAGGTCGTCGGCGTGACGGGCACGAATGGCAAGACGACGACCACGTACATCGTCGATTCCATCGCGCGCGCGGCCGGGCGCTCGACCGGCATCGTCGGCACGGTGGAAGTCAGGGTCAAGGACGAGCGCAAGCCGGCCGGGCGGACCACCCCAGAGTCCCGGGACCTGCAGGAGCTGCTCGCGCAGATGCGCGACGCCGGCGTCGAGACCGTGGCGATGGAGGTCTCGTCGCACGCCATCGACCTGAAGCGTGTCGTCGGGATCCGATTCGCCGTCGCGGCGTTCACCAACTTGACGCAGGACCACCTCGACTACCACAAGACGATCGAGGAGTACTGGTCGGTCAAGAAGCGGCTGTTCACGGACCACGAGGCGGACGCCAGGGTCGTCAACGTCGACTCGGCTGCTGGGGTGGAGCTCGCGGCGAGCCTGGCGGGCGCGATCGCCGTCGGCCACGCGGCCGATGCGGCAGTGCGCGCCGAGCGCGAGTCCCACGCTCCCGACGGCACCGAGTTCGACCTGGTCATCGGCTCGTGGCGCCGTCGCGTGCGGCTCCCGTTGCCCGGGGCGCACAACGTCGAGAACGCGCTCGTGGCTGCGGGCTGCGCGCTCGCTCTCGGCATCGGGCCCGACGCCATCGCCGCAGGACTCGAGCGCTGCCCGCAAGTCCCGGGCCGGCTCGAGCGCATCGACGAAGGCCAGCCGTTCAGCGTCCTGGTCGACTATGCGCACACGCCGGATTCGCTCGCGAAAGCGATCGACGCCGTGCGCGAGGTGACGCCGGGTCGCGTGATCGTGGTGTTCGGCTGCGGCGGGGACCGCGACCGCGAGAAGCGGCCCTTGATGGGCGCCGCAGCTGGCGAGCGCGCCGACTTCGTCGTCCTGACGAGCGACAACCCGCGCAGCGAGGACCCGGTCGGCATCGTGCTCCAGATCGAAGACGGGCTGAAGCCGACCGGCGCGCCGTACGCGGTCGAGCTCGATCGGCGCGCCGCGATCCGTGCCGCGCTGCAGATGGCGCGCGCCGGAGACGCGGTGCTCATCGCTGGCAAGGGCCACGAGGACTACCAGATCTTCAGCGACCGTACCATCCGCTTCGACGACCGGGAGGTCGCTCGGGAGGAGTTGAGGCGGCTGTGCTCAGACTGAGCGTCGAGCGGCTGGCGGAGGTGACCGGCGGGCGCCTGCTCACCGGCGATCCGGCGACGATGATCAACGGCCTCGCGATCGACTCGCGGGCGGTAGAGCCCGGGAACGTGTTCGTGGCCCTCGTCGGCGAGCACGTCGACGGTCACGCGTTCGTCGCCTCTGCGATAGACGCGGGCGCGCGCGCAGCGCTCGTGACGCGCGACGACGAGCCCTTGCTTGCGGCAGTGTCGGCATCGCGCAATCCCGGCGCCGCGGTGGTCCTCGTGGAGGACGCGGTCGACGCGCTGCATGCGTTGGCGGCCTATCACCGCAGCCGTCTCCTGTGTCCGGTGATCGGCGTGACCGGCTCGACGGGCAAGACCACGACGAAGGACTTCCTCCGCGCTGTCCTCAGCAGCGCCTTCGACGTCGTCGCGACCGAAGGCAACCGGAACAACGAGATCGGCGTGCCCCTGACGATCTTCGCTGCGGGCGCAGACACCGGCGTGCTCGTGGTCGAGATGGCGATGCGGGGAGCGGGACAGATCGCCCGGCTGGCTCGCGTGGCGCGGCCCACCCACGGGCTGGTCACCAACGTGGGGCTGAGCCACGTGGGCGTCGTCGGCAGCCAAGAGGCGATCGCGGACGCCAAGGGCGAGCTTGTCGAGGCGATCCCGGAGGCCGGCGCGGTGTTCCTGAACGGCGACGACGCGTGGACCGAACGCCTCGCGTCGAAGGCGCAAGCACGCGTCGTGCGCTACGGCCTGAGCGAGGGCTGCGACGTGCGCGGCGACGGCGTGACGACCGACGAAGACGGGTTCCCTGTGTTCACGCTGGTCGCTGGTGACGCATCTGCTGCAGTGCGCTTGCCGATCCTCGGGAAGCACAACGTGTACAACGCGCTGGCGGCCGCAGCCGTGGCGCTCGAGCTCGGCATGGACCTCGAGGAGGTCGCCGAAGGGCTCGCGTGCGTGCAGCCGAGCGCCATGCGCATGGACGTGTTCGAGTCAGCCACGGGCGTCCTCGTCATCAACGACGCGTACAACGCGAACCCGACCTCGATGCGCGCGGCGCTCTCAGCGCTGCAAGACGTACCGGCGTCGGGGAGGCGCATCGCGGTGCTCGGCGACATGGCAGAGCTCGGCTCGCTTTCGGAGCTGGCTCACTTCCAGCTCGGCGAGGAAGTCGCCCGCTCCCGCATCGACGTGCTGGTGACTGTGGGGACTTTGGGCCGCCGGATCGCGGACGGAGCCCGCGCGGAAGGGATGGACCCCGACTCCATCCGCCCGTGCGCCACGCCTGAAGAGGCCAGCGAGGTGCTCGACGACCTGCTCGAGGCCGGAGACGCGGTCCTCGTCAAGGCCTCCCGGGTCATGGGGCTCGAGCGGGTCGTGGAAGGAATCATTCGACCTCATGTTTAGCTTTATCCCTGAGATAGCGCGCTATCCGACCTACCAGGTGCTTCTCGCGGCCGTGGTCGCGCTGCTGCTCGCAGGCGTGCTGTTCCCGCTCTGGATCCGCGTCTTGCGGTATCGGAACATCGGCCAGCAGGTGCGCGCTGATGGGCCGCAAGGCCACCTCGTCAAGCAGGGGACTCCGACGATGGGCGGGGTGCTCATCCTGCTCGTGGTCTCTGCCGTGTACCTTGGCGGCGGTGAGGTGGACCGCAAGGGCATGGTCGCTCTTATGGCCATGCTCGGGTGCGGGTTGCTCGGATTCATCGACGACTACGCCAAGGTGGTGCACGAGCGTTCGCTGGGGCTTCGGCCGCGAGCGAAGATCGCCGGACAGGCGGTCGTCGCGATCGCGGTGGCGCTCGCCGCCGTGAACTGGGCGCACATCTCGACGAAGGTGCTTCTGCCTCCCGTCGGCTACATCGACCTGGGCGTGCTCTCGAGCGTCGTCGACGTGGGCGCCGTGTCCGTACGCGTGCCCTGGCTCTACCTCGTGCTGGTGTGGTTCATGGTGGTTGGGGAGAGCAACGCCGTGAACCTGACCGACGGCTTGGACGGGCTGGCCGCCGGGACCGTCACGCTCGTGATGCTCTCGTACGCTGCCATCGCGTTCAGGCAGGACTCGCTCGCGGTCTCGCTCTTCGCCTCCACCGTCGCCGGCGCGTGCGTCGGGTTCCTCTGGTACAACAGCCATCCCGCGGACATCTTCATGGGTGACACCGGGTCTCTTGGCCTCGGGGCAGCGATCGCGGCGCTCGCGATCGTGACCAAGACCGAGCTGCTGCTGCTTCTGATCGGCGGCGTGTACCTGCTCGAGACGCTGTCCGTCGTGCTGCAGGTGGCGTCGTTCAAGCTGACCGGCAAGCGCATCTTCCGCATGGCGCCTATCCACCACCACTTCGAGATGCTCGGCTGGAGCGAGACGAAGGTCATGGTGAGGTTCTGGATCATCACCGGTATCATGGCGGGTGCGGGGTTCGCCCTGTACTTCGTCTCCACGGCGCTTTGGAAGCAGGCATGAGCGAGCGGTCCATCCCACGCGGTTCATACGCCGTCCTGGGCCTCGGACGGTCCGGTCAGGCGGTGTGCCGGTTCCTCGCCAAGCGTCTCGGCTCGGAGGTCGAGCGCATCGCCGCGTACGACGAGGCTGACACGTCCGAGCTGCGCGAGCGTGCCCGGGACCTTGAAGGCTTGGGTGTCTCGTGCCAGCTGGGGGCGGACGCGGTGGACGCAGCCGACGTCGCGGTCGTCAGCCCGGGGATCCGTCCCGACAGCGCGCTTATGCGCTCTGCGCTGGACCGCTGCGGTGAAGCGCTTGGCGAGATCGAGCTCGCGTACACCGCATCGGACTCTCCGTGGGTCGCCATCACGGGCACCAACGGCAAGACGACGACGACCGCGCTGATCGGGCATTTGCTGGACACAGCGGCCGTGCCGTGCGAGGTCGTGGGCAACATCGGCCGCCCCGCCGTCTCGGTCGTGGGCGATATCGGACCGGCGACGGTTGTGGTGGCCGAGGTTTCGAGCTTCCAGCTCAAGATGACCCTGAGGTTCCATCCTCGCGTGGCGGTGCTGCTGAACATCACGCCTGACCACATCGACTACCACGGGTCGTTCGAGGCGTACGCGGCAGACAAGGCGAGGATCTTCGCGCAGATGGGCCACGGAGACGTCGCCGTCATCGATGTCGACGACGCTGGCTCGGCCGGTTACGCCGCGTCAGTGGCCGCATCCGGCGTGCGGGTGGTACGCGTGAGCCGCGAGTCACGCCCTGCCGGAGGGGCGTACGTGCGCGACGGCGTGCTCGTGGTCGAGACCGACGGCGGCGTCGTGGAGCTGATCGGCCGCGACGAGCTCAAGATCCGTGGAGAACACAACGTCAGCAATGCGCTCGCGGCGGCAGCGGCTGCGCTGGCCGCCGGCGCGGACGCTGCGAGCGTCCGCGAAGGACTGCGGACGTTCGAGCCGCTCGCGCACCGCCTCGAGCCGGTCGGGGTCGTGGACGGCGTCGAGTACTTCAACGACTCGAAGGCGACCAATCCGGACAGCGTCCTGAAAGCCCTGACGGCCTTTGACGACCGTCCCGTCGTCCTGCTGTTGGGCGGCCGGAACAAGGGATCCAGCTTCGCGTCCCTCGCCGCTGCGGCGTCGGCGCGCGTCCGGGCGGTCGTTGCGTTCGGCGAGGCGAGGAGCGAGATACTGGCGGCCTTCGCGGGCCTGGAAGGCTGTCCGGTACGTGAAGCCCAGAACATGGCGGAGGCGGTCTATCTGGCGCGCTCGCTTGCTCAGCCAGGGGACGCCGTCTTGCTCTCTCCGGGCTGCGCGTCGTTCGACGAGTTCGACGGGTACGAGCACCGCGGAGAGACGTTCCGCAGCCTCGTCGGAGCCCTGGGGGTGCGGCGGTGAAGCGCCACGCGTCGGCTGCGCGGACGGGGAAGCGGCTGGTCTTGATCAGCGTGCTGGCGCTGAGCGCCTTCGGGCTAGTGATGGTGTATTCCGCGGCGTCGGTGCGCGATTACCAGGTCTTCGGGAACAGCGCGTACCACCTGATACGGCAGACGCAGTGGCTTCTGGTCGGCCTGTGCATCATGGCGCTCGCCGCCCGGCTCGACCTGCGCCTGAGCGACCGCCGGCTGCCCGCGCACCGGGACGCCGCGATGGTCGGCTGGGCGGTATGGGGCCTCTCGGTGGTCGGGTTGCTCGCCGTCGCTGTGTCTGGCGTCGAGCGCTATGGCGCCACTCGGTGGCTGCAGGTGGGTCCGTTCTCGCTCCAGCCGTCAGAGTTCGCCAAGCTGGGATGCGTGATGGTCACCGCTCTCCTGCTGGCCCGGTGGAAGCGAGGCGTCCTTACGGGTCTCGAGCTTGCTGCTGGCCTCTTGATGACCTCGCTGCCGGTGCTCGGCCTCGTGCTGCTGCAGCCGGACATGGGCACTGCCGTGTCCATCGCGGTCGGCGTCTTCGCCTTGCTGGTGCTTGGCGGGGTGGACGCGCGCGCGCTCGCAGGGCTCGCGGGGACGGGCGCGGCCCTCGGCGTCTTGCTGGCCACCAGCGCCGACTACCGGTACGAGCGGGTCTTGACGTACCTCGATCCGTGGCGCGACCCGTCCGGCGCGGGCTACCAGATCATCCAGTCCCTGCTGGCGTTCGGGTCGGGCGGCGTGGGCGGCGTCGGGCTCGGGCTCTCTCGCCAGAAGTTCTTCTACCTGCCGATGGCGCACACCGACTTCATCTTCGCGATCGTCGGCGAGGAGCTCGGTTTGATCGGAGCGCTGTGCGTCGTCGCGGCGTTCGCCGTCTTCCTCATCGGCGGTTTCATGGTGGCCATCGGCACGCGCAACGAGTACGACCGGCTGCTCGCCGGGGGGCTCACGATTCTCGTGGGCTCTCAGGCGGTCATCAACATGTGCGCCGTCACGGGCCTGCTGCCGGTGACGGGCATCCCGTTGCCGTTCGTGAGCTACGGCGGATCGTCGTTGATGTTCACCTTGGGATGCGTCGGACTGGTGCTCGGCGTTGCGCGAAGAGCCGAGCGGGCGCCAGCAGCCGTGCGCGGCTCTACGAGTACTGCGCGACGGGAGGCGGGCTCGCGCGCGGCGACGCATCCGATGACGATGAAAGGACAGTTGCGTGAGATTCCTGTTGAGCGGCGGCGGGACCGCGGGACACGTCTATCCCGCGCTGGCGGTCGCGCACATCCTCGAGCAGGACGGGCGTGACGAGGTCGTCTTCGTCGGGACTCCCGATTCAGTAGAGGCCCGTCTCGCGCGCGAGGCGGGCGTTCGATTCGTAGGCGTTCCGGCAGCGGGGTTCGACAGGGGCCGTCCCTGGACGTTGGCGACCTCGAGCGCGCGGGTCCTTGCGTCGGTCGTGCGCGCTGGAGCGATCATACGCCGTGAGCGGCCTGACGTCGTCGTGGGTTTCGGCGGGTACGCATCGTTGCCTGTAGGCATCGCCGCGGTGCTGTGGCGCACGCCGCTGGTGCTCCACGAGCAGAACTCCGTCCCTGGTCTCGCGAACCGGGTGCTGTCGCGCTTCGCCGCGGCAGTGGCGGTGACGTACCCTGGCTCCATCAAGCACTTGCGGCGGCCGGAGCGCGCCGTCGTCACCGGCAACCCTGTCCGCGAGCAGGTCCGTGCCGCAGACCGGTCGCGAGGCCGCGCGACGCTCGGGCTTTCACCGGATAGCACCGTGCTGCTCGTGTTCGGCGGAAGCCGGGGAGCGCGCCACATCAACGAGGCGATCGTCCGGCTGTGGCCGGTCCTTGCGTCTGTCGACCGGTTGCAGGTGGTTCACGTGGCCGGTAGGATTGAGGCCGCTTCCGTGGCGGAAGCGATGTCCGAAGCGCTGTCTGCCGCGGACGGGCGCTACCAGCTCCACGAGTACCTGGACGCGATGGGCGACGCCATCGCTGCGGCAGACGTGGTCGTGAGCCGCGCAGGAGCCACCTCGCTCGCGGAGATCACCGCCATCGGACGGGCTGCAGTGCTGGTGCCGTATCCGTACGCGACGGACGATCACCAGACGCTGAACGCTCGCGCCGTCGCCGCTGCGGGAGCAGCGCTCGTCGTCCCGGACGCGGAGCTGGACGGCGATGGGTTCCGCGACGCGCTGATGAAGCTGCTGGGCGACCCGGTGCTGCGCGGGCAGATGGCCGAAGCGTCGGCCAAGCTCGGCCGCCCGCGTGCAGCGGAGGAGGTCGCCGAGCTCGTCCGTGACGTCGCCGCTCGGTCCGCTGGCAAGGAGAGGTCGTGAGCAGGGTCTACGCACATTTCATCGGGATCGGGGGCGCGGGCATGAGCGCGCTTGCGCGCGTGCTGCACGAGCGCGGCGTCCCGGTGTCGGGTTCGGACCTCAAGGAGTCCCGCTACGCGAGCGCGCTGGCGTCGCTCGGTATCTCCGTCGCGATCGGCCATGCGGCTGAAAACCTTGGCGATCCCGAGGTCGTCGTGGTCTCGTCGGCGATCCCGGAGTCGAATCCTGAGCTCCTGGAGGCCAGACGGCGCGGGATACCCGTGTGGTCTCGCGCCGAGATGCTCGCGCACCTCGGCGCCGGGAGGAAGACGCTCGCGGTCGCCGGGACGCACGGCAAGACGACGACCTCGTCGATGCTCGCGACGGTGCTCGCGCACCTCGGCTGCGACCCGACCTTCCTGATCGGCGGCGAGCTCAACGACATGGGGTCCAACGCGCGCAACGGCAGCGGCGAGCACTACGTGGTGGAGGCCGACGAGAGCGACGGATCGTTCGTGTGCCTCGATCCATACGTGGCCGTCGTCACGAACATCGAAGCGGACCACCTCGACCACTACGGCTCGCTGGACGACGTGGTCGCGGCGTTCGGAGAGTTCATCGGCAAGACCGACCCGGACGGGTTCGTGGTGGCGTGCGCGGACGACCCCCGTCTGACGGAGGTCGCGCGCAGCCGCTCGCGCGCCCGGGTGATCACGTACGGCGCCTCAGCGGCCGCGGACGTGCGCTTCTCGCTGGTGGAGCAGCAGGGGATAGGCTGGGCATTCGACGTCGCATTCCCCGACGGGACTGTGCTCAGGTGCCAGACCTCGGTCCCAGGAGCGCACAACGCCTCGAACGCGACGGCGGTCCTTGCCGTCACGTGGGCGCTCGGGCTCGACGCTCAAGCCGCCACCGAGGCCGTGCGTGCGTTCAGCGGCGTGCGCAGGCGGTTCGAGCGCGTCGGCGAGCAGGGCGGGGTGACGGTCGTCGACGACTACGCCCACCATCCGACGGAGGTCCGGGCGACGCTTGCGGCGGCCCGCCAGGCGACCGGGGCCCGCCGCATCCTCGCGGTGTTCCAGCCGCACCGCTACTCCCGTACCGCTGCGCTCGCGCAGGAGTTCGGCGCGGCTTTCGGCGACGCGGACCAGGTCGTGCTGATGGACGTGTACGCGGCGGGGGAGGCCCCGATACCAGGCGTGTCGGGCAAGAGCGTCCTGGATGCGCTCCTCGAGCACGAGCCGAGGGCCGAGGCGGCCTACTTCCCGCACAGGGCCGACGTCGCTCCGTACGTGGCTCGGCGTGCGCGGCCTGGCGACCTCGTCATCACGCTCGGTGCAGGGGATGTGACGCTGCTCGCGCGCGACATCGTGCGCGAGTTGGCGGGGGAGTGAGCGGCGTGTCCGAGGCGGTCGACAGGGCGTATGCACGGCTCTCCGGCCGCATCGCCGGCGAGGTCCGCCGTGACGAGCCGATGCGGCGCCACACGTCGTTCCGCATCGGCGGTCCCGCGGACTTGTTCGTGGTGTGCGACACGGTGTCGGACCTCGCATCGGCCACGGAGGTGCTCGAAGGCGAGCAGGTGCCGTGGGTCGTGGTCGGCAAAGGCACGAACCTGCTCGTGGCCGATGCCGGGTATCGAGGCGCCGTCCTCGTGCTGGGCTCCGGGTTCCGGCGTCGCGCACGGGACGGCGAGACGCTGCGGGCCGGAGCGGGCGCGATCCTCGCGCACGTGGTGCAGGACGCGTTCCGTCACGGCTTGGCCGGGATGGAGTTCGCCGTCGGCATCCCCGGCACGCTCGGCGGCGCGATAGCCATGAACGCCGGGAGCCGCGACGTGTGGATGTCGTCGGTGGTCGAGAGCATCACCTTGTTCGTCCCAGGCTCCGGGCTGGAGAAGGTCCATGGCGCGGACGTGGGCTGGGGGTACCGGACGAGCGGCCTTGATGCTCGCGGTATCATAGTCGAGGCCGAGATCCGGTTGGCAGAAGGAGAGCCGAACCGCATCCGCTACGAGATGGAGCGCTCGCTGGAGCGCCGCAGGGCGACGCAGCCTGTCGGGGCGCCGAGCGCAGGAAGCGTGTTCGTGAACCCGCCCGGCATGTCGGCAGGACGCCTGATCGAACAGGCCGGGCTCAAGAACACGCGGCTCGGCGGCGCGCGCGTCTCGGATGTGCACGCGAACTTCATCGTCAACGACGGCGGCGCGAGCGCCGAAGACGTGCTTGGCCTCATACGAAAGATCAGACTCATCGTGAAGGAAACGCATGGCGTCGAGCTTCGACCGGAGATCAGGTTCCTCGGGGAGTTCGCGGGGCCGTGACAACCGGCCACGCGTCTCACGCACGCCCGGCATAGAGCCCACCCGGCCTGTGCAGCGGCGATCCGGCGGAGGCCACAAGCACGGCTGGCATCGGCAGCCGCGGTCAGCGGGCGCGACGCGCGGTGCTGCGTTGCCACGCGAGGACGGCATAGGGGCACGGATCGCCCGATCCAAGCAAGTGGAGCGGGAGCTGCGCCGCCGCCAGCGCCGCCGCAAGAACCAGCTGCGGGCGCTTGCGGCCGGCACGCTGATCGTGCTGGCCATCCTCGGTTTCAGGGCTCTGTACCGGTCGTCGGTGTTCGAGATCAGGTCGGTAGAGGTCGTCGGCATCGAGCACCTCAGCCGGGAGGCGGTCATCCAGAAGGCTGCGTTGCCGGAGGGAGCCACGCTGTTGCGGTTCCCGAAAGCGGCCATCGCACAGCGCATCGCCGCGGATCCGTGGGTCGCCGAGGTGCACGTGACGCGCGACTTCCCGCATACACTGAGGATCCGCATCGTCGAGAGGGTTCCATTCGCTCGCGTGGATACAGGGCAGGCAGCCATCTGGCTGGTCGACGCGAACGGCATGGTGTTGGGGGAGGACTCGGCGGAGGCCAGCGTCGCGGTGCCGGTCGTTCGCGACGTCCCTGGGCTCGATTGCAAGCCAGGACGGCGGTCCACCTCCGAGGTGCTGCACAACGCATTGCGCGTGCTCGCGGGCATCAGCCCAGAGCTGTACTCGCAAGTACGCGCCGTCAGCGCGCCGTCTATCGACGAGACGGCGCTCGTGACCACGAGCAATGTCGAGCTCATGTTCGGCGAGGCGGTGGACCTCGCGAAGAAAGACGCGGTGGTGCGCCGCATCATGCAGGAGCAGGGCGCATCTGTGGTCTTCATCGACGTGCGGAACCCCGACCGGCCCGTTTCTCGCGGCCTGACGGAATGAGGCGGTGCGATGCCGATCAGAAGGATCGCCCAAGTCGTCTACGTCTTCATCCGTGCGCTTCTGGCCGACCTGCGGCTCGCGCCCGCGGCCGTCAGCCGCGCCTACCTCGAGCCGCGCATGCGCCTCATCGAGCAGTCGTTCTCTGATACGGGCGTCCCATGCTCGATCGTCGAGGTGCTCGATGACGGCTGGATGCGTGCGTACATGAACGGGAAGGACGTCTTGATCTCGGTGACCTTCTCGCTCTCGCCGAACGACCTTCTGTCCACGCGGCGTATCATCAAGGCCGTCAAGCGGTTCGGGATGGCGGAAGGCGTCATCAGCCTCCTGATCGTGCCGCCCGCGAAGGTCGTCATGTCCAAGAAGGCCTACGTCCCGAGGATCGAGAAACGCTGATTCCGGGCAGGGAAGAGGCGGCGGTGGACGTAGCCGGTTTCGCCAAGATCATCGCGGATGTCACCTGAACCACGGTAGAAGGTGCCCCATCGCGCTCTGCGTTCGATGGAGCGGAGCGCCTCATGCACGAGAAGACTTGCGTCGTGCATGGCGATAGGGTAGAGTTCATGCAAAGATTGACCTTTTAGGACACGATATATACATCTACTTGAGGTCAAGGGTTGTGACTGGTCCCGGACGCGGGAGGCTGAGATGCTGGAGACGGGGGCGAACTACCTGGCGGTCATCAAGGTCGTCGGCGTGGGCGGAGGAGGTACCAACGCCGTCAACCGCATGGTCGAAGCAGGTGTGAAAGGCGTCGAATTCATCGCCATCAACACCGACGCCCAGGCGCTGCTCATGTCCGATGCTGACTACAAGGTGCACATCGGCGTGGGTCTCACCAAGGGTCTAGGCGCTGGCGCGGATCCCGACGTCGGGTTGCAGGCGGCGGAGGAGAGCCGGGCGGAGATCAAAGAGGCGCTCCAGGGCGCAGACATGGTGTTCATCACTGCTGGCGAGGGTGGCGGTACGGGCACGGGGGCTGCCCCAGTGATCGCTCAGATCGCAAAAGAGGAGCTGGGTGCGCTGACGGTCGCGGTCGTGACGCGGCCGTTCGCATTCGAGGGCCGCAAGCGCGCGCTGCAGGCGGAGGAGGGCATCAAGCGCCTCCGTGAGCACGTCGACACGCTCATCGTGATCCCGAACGACCGGCTGTTGCAGGTCGCCGAGCGCAAGACGACGATCCTGGACGCGTTCCGCATCGCGGATGACGTCCTCCGCCAAGGCACGCAGGGCATCACCGACCTGATCACCGTGCCAGGCCTGATCAACCTCGACTTCGCCGATGTCCGGACGATCATGAAGGACGCCGGCTCGGCGCTCATGGGCATCGGGCTTGCGAGCGGCGAGAACCGCGCGCACGAGGCCGCCAAGGCTGCGATCTCGAGCCCGCTCCTGGAGAGCAGCATCGAGGGCGCGCAGGGCGTCCTGCTCAGCATCACCGGCGGCAGCGACCTCGGGCTGTTCGAGGTCAACGAGGCCGCGGAAGTCGTCCAGGCGGCGGCAGCGCCGGATGCGAACATCATCTTCGGCGCCGTGATCGATGACTCGATGATGGACCAGATCCGTGTCACCGTGATCGCCACCGGCTTCGGTGCGAAGCGCAAGCAGGAGACGATGCAGTTCGAGAATCCTCTGGAGGCCGGGCCCGCGATTCCGACGTTCGAGCCCGTCAGGACGACGATTCCGGAGGACGAGTACGACATCCCCGAGTTCCTGAAAGGCAGATAGCCCACAGCAGGGCTGAAGACTCGAGCGGGCCGCACTCTCGCGAGGAGGGTGCGGCCCGCTCGGCACGTGCAGGACTCATTCAGGTGCTTCCGGCGGCGCAGGGGGCGCTGGAGGCGCCGGTGGAGCAGGCGGTGCGGGTGGTGCAGGTGGCGCTGGAGGCGCCGGTGTTGCGGGGGTCGCCGGGTGAGCAGCCGGCGGGGCCGGCGGGGCCG
>FWPV01001479.1_pt1 | contig 65168 bp, 64 predicted proteins | sample 2228371 | NCBI WGS metagenome assembly FWPV01 (sample SAMEA103939776, study PRJEB20133) | metagenome
TTAACCAGCGGCAGCAAAGATGTTACCCTAACGGTTACTGACTCCTTTGGTTCTCAATGTTCGGTTACCAAACAGGTGATTGTGAATTTGCTTCCCAGTAAATGGAGAGAAATAATTCCCTGGTAAAAATCCAAGAACCTTGACATTATAATTTTAAAAATTTATACTGAACTATTGGTTAATGGTCCGCTGTGCAGTGCGGATCTTTATTTAAGGGTCAATTAAGGGATATTATCAATTCAGTAACTAAAAAAACAATAAAAATATGGATCAAAAACAATTTTTATTAGCAATGAACCAAATTGCCGAAGAAAAAGGAATTTCTCCAGATCAGATTATTGAAACATTAGAGATGGCAATTGCCGCGGCATATAAAAAGGATTACGGCAAAAAGGGTCAGAATATTAAAGTCCGCTTTGATCAAAAGACTGGAGAAATTGAAATCTACCAGATTTTTTTGGTTGTAGACAAAGATATGTTAAGACCAGAAAGTGAGTCCGATGAAGAATTAGCAGAGGAAAGCGAAGAACAAACAGAGGATAAAAAAATCAGATTTAATCCCAATAAGCACATGATGCTAGAAGATGCTCAGAAAATTAAAAAAGATGTAAGGCCAGGAGAAGAAATACAGATAAAACTTGAAACCCATACCGACTACGGCAGGATCGCTGCCCAAACCGCAAAGCAGGTAATTGTTCAGCGTTTGCGCGAAGCCGAAAGGGACGTAATTTTTAACGAATATAGCGGTAAAGAGGGAGAGGTGGTTAGCGGTGTTGTTCAACGAATAGAGGGTAAGAATGTTTTTATGGATATTGGCAAGGCAAGCGGAATACTTTTTCCCGAAGAACAAATCCCCGGAGAAAGATTTTTTCCAGGACAACGCTTAAGGGTTTATATTCTAAAAGTGGAAAAAACCGCAAAAGGAGCAAATATTTTACTTTCCCGCGCCTATCCCAAGTTAGTAAGTCGTCTTTTCGCCATTGAAGTTCCGGAAATTTCTACTGGCGTGGTTCAAATTAAATCAATTGCCAGGGAACCGGGATCAAGAACAAAGATAGCGGTTTATACAGAAGAAGAGGGGGTTGATCCCGTTGGTTCTTGTGTTGGTCAAAAAGGAAGCAGGGTTCAGACGGTAATTAATGAGCTGGGAGGAGAAAAGATAGACATTATTGAATGGAGCGAAGATATAGCCAAGTATATTGCCAATGCCTTGTCGCCTGCAAAAGTAATTGATGTAGAAATAGACGAAAATAAAAGAAGTGCTGCAGCAATCGTTCCTGAAGATCAGCTTTCTTTAGCGATTGGGCAAAAGGGACAAAATGTCAGATTGGCAGCAAAATTGACCGGATGGAAAATTGATGTAAAAAGCGATAAGGCAATAGAAGAAGAAAGAAGAAACCAAAAAGAAACTGTCGAGCAAGGAGATAATAAGAAAGAAGAAGTTAAAAAAGACAAAAACGAAACAAAGAAAAATGAAAACAATGAAAAAGAGGGTAAGAAAACAAAAAAAGCGAAAGTCGGAAAGAAAGCAAAAAACGATAAGGAAAGTTAGAGCATTAATCTACGACATTAAGAACAAAGAGCCCTATTTTTTAATTCTTCGTCGGGTTTTACGTTGGAGGGGATGGGAGATTTTAAAAGAGACAATAGAGAAGGGAGAAGCTCCTTTAGCTGCTCTTAAAAGAGGCATTGAAGAAGAGACGGGCATGACTAGATTTAGAATTGAAAAAAGACTTAAAGAAAGAGAGAAATGGACATGTGGGGGAATAAAATATTTAATTGTAGATACTTTTTTGGTACGCGCAGACATGGACCAAGAAATTTCTTTGAAGCAGCAAGTTGTGGAACACAATAATTATAAGTGGGTCAACAAAAAAGAGGCAATTGAGAAATTGACCTGGCCCAAGACTAAAAATTTATTAAAAAAAATAAAAATAAATGGAAAACAATAACCGTGAACAGAATAAAGATTTCAAAATCTCAGTCAAATTAGCAGATTACAAGGGTTTAGAAATCAAAGGCAACGAGTTAAAAGTAGAAGAGTTTGAAATAGAAGATTCCTTAAATTATTTAAGAAATTCAAGGGCGAAGATTATTACAGTTAAAAAACCAGCAAAAAGAGGTGATCGGGTGGAGATCGACTTTGAGGTTCGTCATGCTGGAGTAAAAATTGAAGACGGAACAAGTAAAAACCATCCGCTTATCTTAGGGGAAAACAGATTTTTACCGGGCTTTGAAGAACAACTAGAAGGAATGAGCGCCGGAGAAGAAAAAACCTTTTCTTTAAAGGCGCCGGAGAACTGGCCGGATAAACGCATCAATAATAAAAATCTTGATTTTAAGGTTAAAATGAATTTGGTTCAGGAAAGAGAAATTCCCGAACTCGATGATGGTTTTGCTAAGTCTTTGGGAAATTTCAATTCTCTTCAAGAGTTAAAAAATAGTATCCGTAGCGGAATATTGGAAGAAAAAACAATTAAAGAAAATCAACGCATTAAACTTGCCTTAATTGAAAAAGTGGCAGAAAATTCACAAATTGAGTTTCCAAAAATTTTAGTTCTAAATGAACTGGAAAGAATGATTGAAGAATTTAGATTCAGTATTAGTGCTTTTGGGCTGGATTTTAACATTTACCTTAAAGAAATTGGCAAAAATATTGATGAACTTAAAAAGGATTGGGAAAAAGAAGCCGAGAAAAGAGTTAGAGTAGCCATTTGTCTCCAGGCCATTGCGGAAAGAGAAAAAATTGTGGTAGATGAAGAAGAAATTCAAGAAAGGGTTAATGAAAATTTAAAACATTATTACAGCATTGAAGAGGCGAAAAAGGATATTGACCTCGAAAAATTAAAGAATTATACTAAAGAAGTGCTTAGGAACGAAAAAGTGTTGGAGTTATTAAAAAAAGAAGCGATAATCATATGAATTTAATACCCACAGTCATTGAAAAATCTCAATACGGAGAGCGGGCTTATGATATTTACTCTCGTTTATTGAAAGAGAGAATAATTTTTTTAGGAGGCATAATTGATGATAATTTAGCGAATAGCGTTATTGCTCAGCTTTTATTTTTAGAAAACAGTGACCCCAAAAAAGATATTACAATTTATATAAATAGCCCAGGAGGAAGCGTAACGAGCACAATGGCCATTTATGATACGATGCAGTTTGTTAAATCCGACATTTCTACTGTTTGCGTAGGCGTGGCTGCATCGGGAGCTGCAGTAATTCTTGCGGCCGGCACCAAGGGTAAAAGATTCGCCCTCCCCAATTCCGAAGTGATGATTCATCAGGTAATGGGAGAAGCCGGAGGTCAGGCTTCAGATATTGAAATTTCCGCAAAACACATTTTGAAAGTAAAGCAAAAGCTAAATAAAATTTTAGCTAAGCACACCGGGCAAAAAATTGAAAAAATAGAAAAGGATAGTGACAGAGATTATTATATGTCTGCGGAAGAAGCGAAAGGTTACGGAATTATAGATAAAATTATAGAGCATAGGTAATTTTTAGGTTTAAATTCAAAAATAAAACGTCCCATTTACTGGGACGATTTTATTTTATAATTTTTAATAGACTTTCTCCGGTCATCTCTGGGGGTTTGGGAATTTCCAGTAATTCAAGAATGGTTGGAGCGATATCGCAAATTATTCCCTTAGGGGGATCATAAAGAATTTTTAACTCATTTTCTGTTCTTGGGTTTTTGAGTTTAAAATCTTTTCCGATTATAAAGAACGGTACGGGATTGGTGGTATGTTCAGTCATTTTTTCTCCTGTCTGGGGATTAATCATTTGTTCAATATGTCCGTGATCAGAGGCAAGAACCAAAATGCATTCTCCGTACTCCGCCATCCCTAAAAGTCTTTTTAGGTTTTTATCTATTGTTTCCAGAGATTTAATTGCTGCTTCAAAATTTCCAGTATGGGCAACCATATCCGGGCTGGCATAATTAACAATAATTAAATCATAATTTTCGCGAATACCTTTAATAATTGCATCAGTTAATTTCTCTGTCTGCATTTCTGGTTTTTGATCGTAACCAGAAAGGATTTCTGATTTGATTAATACTCGATCCTCATAAGGGAAAAGACTTTCTTTATCGCCGTTAAAAAAATAAGTAACGTGAGCATATTTTTCTGTTTCGGCGATTTTAAGGACTCTCTTTTTTCTTTTGCTTAATTCTTCTACTAGGCCGTTTTTAATTTCTATTGGCGGATAAGCGACATCAACATCGAATTTTCTGTCATACTGGGTCATGGTGGTAATGTGAATGTCTTTTAGTTCTTTGTGTTTGAACTTTTCAAATTGTTCAGCGACAAAAGTTTTAACCAACTGACGCATACTATCGGCTCGGAAGTTAAAAAATATAATTGCATCGTTATTGTCAATTCTTTTTATGGGGTTTTGGTTTTTGTCTACGATCAATAAAGGGCCAATATAGCTATCGGTGATTTCTTTTTCATAGAGTTCTTCTATTGTTTTTATTGGATTATTGGTTTGCTCCCCCTCTCCAAAAACCAATAAATTATAAGTTTTTTGAGTTCTGTCCCAATTTTCGTTTCTGTCCATTGCGAGAGATCTTCCGATAATACTGCCGATACCCCAACCCGATTCTGGCTCTAATTCTTTTTGAATTGCTTGAATAATTTTTTTCCCTTCTTTTTCTGGAGCATCTTTACCGTCAGTAAAAAGATGAAGAATTAGGTTTTTTATTTTTTCTCTTCTGGCTAATTCGATTAAAGCATAAAGGTGTTCAAGGTAGGAATGAACGTTCCCGCTTGAGACAAGGCCAATTAAATGAAGCGCGGAATTGTTTTTTTTAACGTGGCTTGTTGCGTTGATTAGTGCTGGGTTTGTAAAAAATCCCTCGTTTTTTATATCAAGAGAAATTCTCGGCAGATATTGATAAATGATTCTTCCCGCACCAATAACCATATGGCCCACTTCCGAATTTCCCGCTTCATTCCAGGGCAAACCAATGGCAATTCCCGAGGCTTGAAGCGAACAACCCGGATAATTCTTTTCAATCGTTTTAATGGTTTGAAGATCGGTCATTGTTAGCGGGTTTATTTGACTTTCCTGACCAATCCCTAAGCCGTCAATAATTGCTAAAACTATCGGTTTCATTGTTATTTTTATCTTACCATAAATCGGGGTTTGACAAAAGAAAATCGATTTGTTAAACTTGGGTGGTAAAAACTAATCTTTTGTACTAAAAACTTATATCGAATTTACATTTAGAAATTAAAACATTAGATATGTTTTTAGACGAATTACAAGCTTATGATGATAGGATTAATTCCACTACTTGTGGCAATAGGTTCTTTGATTGTGGGGTCAATTTTGGGTTATCTGGCCCGCCAATCTATTGCTAAAAGGCAAGCCGACACAGCAGAGGCAAAAATTGAAAAATTGATAACCGAAGCAAAGTCTCAGGCACAAGAAATTGTTTTAAGGGCAAAAGATAAAGCAGTTAAGGCGCTGGAAGAAATAAAGAAAGAAAGCGTAAGAAGGGAAGAGGAGCATCGAAAAATTGGTCAAAGATTGGAGAGAAAAGAAGAAACTTTAGATGCAAAAGCTGATGCCCTTAAAAAACAAGAAGAAGAATTAAAAGCAAAGATTGAAAAAGTTCGCGAAATTAAAACTGAACTCGAACGATTAAAGGAGGATGAAGTTAAAAAACTCGAGCAGATTAGTAATCTTTCTCAGGAAGAAGCAAAAGGGGAGATTTTTAGATTAATTGAGGAAAAGAATAAGGAAGAAATTTTTGCTAAAATCCAAAAATTAGAGAAGCAAGGGAAGGAAGAATTAGAAAAAAGAGCAAGAGATATGATGGTTACGGTTCTGCAAAGATACGCCTCTTCTCAGGCAGCAGAGGCAACTACCACTACTGTAATTTTGCCCAATGATGAAATCAAGGGGAAAATAATCGGAAGAGAGGGCAGAAATATTCGTACCCTAGAAAGACTGACTGGCGTAGAGGTTATTATTGACGATACTCCGGAAACATTAATTATTTCGGGATTTGATCCTATAAGAAGGCAAATTGCCAAGTTATCTTTAGAAAAATTAATTTCTGATGGAAGAATTCAACCAGCACGAATAGAAGAAATTGTTGAGAAGACAAAAGATGAAATAGACGAAAAAATAAAAGAAGCTGGAGAGAGCGCGGTTTATGATGTGGGAGTTGTGGGTTTGGACCCGCGACTGGTAAATCTTTTGGGGCGTTTAACTTTTCGAACGAGTTATGGACAGAATGTTCTTTTGCATTCTATAGAAAGCGCCCACCTTGCCGGAATGTTAGCAGCAGAGCTTGGCGCAGATGTTTCTGTAGCTAAAAAAGCTGCTCTTTTTCATGATATTGGTAAGGCGGTTGATCATGAAATTCAGGGTTCGCATGTAGAGATTGGAATAAAAATTTTGCAGAAATTTGGAGTTGATCAAAAAATAATTGATGCAATGAAGTCGCATCATGAGGATTATCCGTTTGAAAGCATTGAAGCGGCAATCGTTCAGGCAGCAGAAGCAATTTCTGCAGCAAGGCCCGGAGCAAGAAAAGAAAATTTGGAAAATTATCTAAAAAGGTTAGAAGAGCTGGAAAAAATTGCCACTGGCTTTGAGGGCGTTGAAAAAGCCTATGCTATTCAGGCGGGAAGAGAAATTAGAGTTTTTGTTAATCCGGAGCAAATTGATGATTTAGGTGCTTATAAACTTGCTAAAGACATTGCCCAAGAAATAGAAAAAGAACTTAAGTATCCAGGAGAGATAAAAATAAATGTTATTCGGGAAACAAGGGCAATAGAATATGCCATATAGCTTATTTTAAGGTTACCCTTATTGCTCAGGAAGGAATAAGGTTTAGATAAAAAATGCCCTGGCAGAGAAATCTGTCAGGGTATTTTTATTGGAGCGAGAGACGGGAATCGAACCCGCGTATCCTGCTTGGAAGGCAGGTGCACTGCCACTGTGCTACTCTCGCAGTTTTTATTTTCGGAGAGCCGGGATTTGAACCCGGACTAAATCCTCCCAAAGGACTCGTGCTACCATTACACCACTCTCCGTTTATTATGTTCTTTGATTTTTTTTAAGTATATCCTTTTTGCATTTTACGGTCAACATCCCCGAGGAATTGTTTTATTTTATTTATCAAATTATGATATAATAAAGACATATGAAAATTAAAAATCTTCTGAAAGAATTAGATTTTATGGCAGAGTGCCGTAAATACGGCTTGGGCTTTTGGCAATGCCCCAATTCCCTTTTTTTGGTAATGGGTATAATTATTATTTTCACCATGATACTTACTTACTATGTTGGTATTCATTTGGTAGATCCCGAGGTTGTGATTGCCATGGTCTCTATTGTAACTATTGTGCTTTTAGTAATTGGTCATTCGGTGGTAAATAGTTTTTCCCGCGTAGTGGAAGCCAACAGAATGAAGAGCGAATTTGTAAGCATCGTGTCTCATCAGTTAAGAACTCCTCTTTCGGCATTAAAATGGTCCTTAGATTTATTAAGGAGCGAAAGATTGGGTCAGATTAATGTCAAACAAAAAGAGTACTTAGACATTATTAATGATAGCGGAGTAAAGATGATTCGTCTGGTAAATGATCTTTTAAATGTAAACCGAATTGAAGAAGGGAGGTTTGAAATGCAGCCCAAATTTTTTGTTCTTAATGATGTAATCCAGAACACTATTGACGAACTTAAGGTAATGGCTAAAGCTCAGAACATAAATTTGATTTTTGAAAACAATGGTAAGTACGAAGTATTCGCAGATCAGGAGAAAATTAGAATGGTAGTACAAAACCTTATTGATAATGCTATAAAATATTCCAAAAAGGAGGGAGGAGAAGTGAGGATTTCGTTAAAATCAATAGAAAAAGGTAGAATGGTGAAGGTTAATGTTAAAGATAACGGCATTGGGATTTCCGACTTAGTAAAAAAACAAGTTTTTGGTAAATTTTTCCGCGGCGATAATTTGATTAAGCAAAAAGTAGAGGGGACCGGTCTTGGGCTTTTTATTGCCAAAGGAATTATTAAGTTGTCGGGAGGAGATATGGGCTTTGAATCAGTAGAGAATATAGGAAGTGATTTTTGGTTTACCCTGCCCCTACCAGAGAAGAAATAAATATCAATACTTAAGTTAATAAATTTAAAAAATAAAAATTAATCATCAATAACGAATATCTGTATTTTGCAAATAAAATCAAAATAGAGATCATTCGTTTAAAAATATGAGCAAAATTTTATTCGTTGAAGACGAACCAAACCTTCAAAAGGCGATTAGTGAAGTACTTAAACAGGAGGGTTATCAAATTATTGGTGCGGGAGACGGCGAAGAGGGTCTTGAAAAAGCCAAAGCCGAGAAGCCGAATCTAATTTTATTGGATTTAATCCTGCCTAAAAAAGACGGTTTTGAAGTTTTAAAGGAGCTAAAATCCGACAATGAGTTGAAGGACATTCCGGTAATTGTTTTAACCAATCTTGAGGGTATAGGAGATGTGGAGAAAGCATTAAGCTTAGGCGCAACAACCTATCTAGTAAAGGCAAATTACGATTTGGAAGATGTGGTAAAAACCGTAAGGTCGCAAATTAAAGAATAAATTAATTAGAGAAATATGAAAAAAATTCTTTTTATTGAAGACGAACCTCATCTTCAAAAAGAATTAAAAGAAATATTAGAACAGGAAAAGATTAAGATCTTTTCTGCCTTTGACGGCGAAGAGGGTCTTGAAAAAGCCAAAGCCGAGAAGCCGAATCTAATTTTATTGGATTTAATCCTGCCTAAAAAAGACGGTTTTGAAGTTTTAAAGGAGCTAAAATCCGACAATGAGTTGAAGGACATTCCGGTAATTGTTTTAACCAATCTTGAGGGTATAGGAGATGTGGAGAAAGCATTAAGCTTAGGCGCAACAACCTATCTAGTAAAGGCAAATTACGATTTGGAAGATGTGGTAAAAAAAATAAAAGATTTAATAAACAAGTAAGCTCATAGCAAATAATGCAGGTATCAACCCAACAATTAAAGGCTTTTTTATTAGACAAAAAATTGGTTTCAAGAAAAGACTTAGAAAGGGTAGAAAAAACGGCAGAAAAGAATAACGAATCCCTGGAAGCTATTTTAATCAAAGAGAAACTTATTTCAGAGAAGGAGTTAATTAAGCTAAAAGCCTACATTTTAGGTATTCCCTATATAGATTTGAAAAATATTGATATTGATCCGGAGACATTAAGAATAATTCCTGAACCGATTGCCAGAAAGAATAATATTGTGGCAATTAAGAGAACGCAAGACGATTTGGAGGTGGCAATGCTCGATCCTTCGGATTTACAGACAATAGATTTTATTAAGAAAAAAATCAACCTTAAAATTAAACCCAGATTTGCTTCGCGTGAAGACATTAAAGAAGTGCTGAAAAAATACCAAAAAAGCTTAGAAGCAGAATTTGGGGAAATTATTAAAAGAGAATCGCGAAAATCCCCTTCGGTAAAAGTATTAGAGGGAGAAAAAGAAGGCAAGGCAATAGACTTAAAGAAAGTTGCCGAAGAGCTACCGATTATAAAAATCGTTGACACTCTGATAAAACACGCTATTCTGCAAAGAGCATCAGATATTCATATTGAGCCGACGGAAAAAGAAGTGATTGTAAGATATCGTATTGACGGAATTTTGCATGATGCGATGATTTTACCCAAACAGGTTCACGCCGGAATAGTTGCAAGAATAAAGGTTCTTTCCAATTTGAAACTTGACGAGCACCGTCTGCCTCAAGATGGAAGGTTTAAAATTGAGTCGGATAATCAAAAAATTTCTTTTCGTGTTTCGATTTTGCCAATATTTTTCGGAGAAAAAATAGTAATGCGTCTCTTAATAGAAGGCGGCAAAAGATTTACGCTGGAGGGTTTGGGGTTTTGGGGCGAGGCACTAGAAAGAATTCATCGCGCTATTAAAAAACCCTACGGAATGATTTTAGCAACCGGACCAACTGGATGCGGAAAAACTACTACCCTCTATACAATTTTGGAGATTTTAAATCAACCCGGGGTCAATATTTGTACCATCGAAGACCCGATTGAGTATCAAATTCCCCGCGTAAATCAAACGCAGGTTAATCCCAAAATAGGATTTACTTTTGCTACTGGATTAAGGGCTTTGGTCAGACAGGATCCGAATATTATCATGGTTGGAGAAATTCGCGATAGCGAAACTGCAAATTTAGCAGTTAATGCTGCGCTGACCGGACATTTGGTTCTTTCTACCCTACATACCAATACTGCCGCAGGAGCGATTCCGCGTCTTATTGATATGGGCGTTGAGCCGTTTTTAATTTCTTCTACGGTAAATATAATTTTGGCTCAGCGATTAGCCAGAAAACTTTGTCCTGAAAATAGAGAAAGTTATCATTTGACCAAAGCAGAAATTCTGGAAATGGGGAAAGAAATAAACATTGATGGTCTTTTAGATATTTTAAAAAGAGAAAAAATTATTTCTCCCAATACAAAATGGGAAGAAATTGAATTTTTTAAGCCAAAGCCTTCTAAAAACTATCCCGATGGTTATAAGGATAGGATTGGTCTTAGAGAGGTTCTCGAGGTTAGCGATCAAATCAAGGAAATGATTGTAAAAAGAGCAACGAGCAAAGAAATTGAAGAACAGGCGAGAAAAGAAGGAATGTTAACCATGCTTGAAGATGGTTTTGTTAAGGCGGTAAGAGGAGAAACATCGCTTGAAGAAGTTTTAAGAGTTACTCGAGAATAAAAATATGCCCATTTTTCATTATGTTGCAAAAAAACAAAACGGAGAAACTAAAAGCGGAGTTATAGAAGCTAAGGACGAAAGTAGTTTGGCCCAAACATTACGCCAGGAGGGACTTATTTTGACCGAAGCTAAAAACATGGAAGAGAAAACTTCTTTAATAAAAAAGAAGTTTTCTTTTACTTCCATCTTTAGAGTTGTTTTTCGCAGGGTTTCGCTGGTTGAAAAATTGATGTTCACCCGTCATTTGGCGGTTATGATCGGAGCGGGTTTTTCTCTTCACAAGGCATTAGAAACTTTGGCCAAGCAGACCGAAAATAATACTTTTAAGAAAATTATTGATGATTTAGTTTCGCGGATTAAAAAGGGCGAAACATTAGCCGACAGCATAGCAAAGTATCCTAAAGTATTTAACAATTTTTTTGTCAGCATGATTAGAGTCGGAGAAAAAAGCGGTACACTTGAGGAGGTTTTAAAAAATCTCGCTCAACACCTTAAAAAAGAGCATGATTTTATCTCAAAGGTCAGGGGGGCATTAACCTATCCCGCAGTAATCGTTGCGGCAATGATTGGCATTGGAGCCTTAATGATGGTGATGGTGGTGCCAAAAATTACTGCAATGTTTGAAGAATTAGATGTGGCACTTCCGATTACTACCCAAATTTTGATTTTTATTACCAATGTTTTGACTAAATATTTTCTCTGGGTAGCAATTGTGTTTATTGTCTTAATCATTATTGCAGTTAGATATTTTAAAACTTCAAAAGGTAAACGCCTTCTTAGCTGGATTGCATTAAGATTACCAGTTTTAAAGAAAATTGTTCAAAAATTTAACTGTGCTAGATTTGCCAGGAATTTTTCTTCATTAATTGAAAGCGGGGTACCAATTGTTGAGTCTTTAAACATAACTTCTAAGACATTGGGAAACTTTTTTTATTCAAATTCATTAATCATGGCAGCCGAAGATGTTAAAAAAGGAAAAAACATTCAGGAGTCCTTAAGTAGGCATGAAAACCTTTATCCAATTTTGGTTATTCAAATGATCGGTGTAGGCGAGCAAACCGGAGCGTTGGAAGAAATAATGATTCGCTTGGCGGAGTTTTATGAAGAAGAAGTAGCTGCGGTTATGGAAAATCTTGCTTCGATTATCGAGCCAATTTTAATGGTTCTTATCGGCGCGGCGGTTGGTTTTTTTGCGGTTGCCATGATTCAACCAATGTATTCAATGATGGGCAATTTATAAAATGGCCCTTTTAATTCATGGCAAAAGATAAAAACAGTAAAAAAAAATTTGGTTTTACCGTAATCGAATTATTAATTATTGGGAGCGTAATGCTAATTATTTTAGCATTATCGGCTTCAGTTTTTTCTACTCTGTACCGGAAAACCGATATTGATGTATTTCGTGATAATATTATAAGCACATTAAAATTAGCGCGTAACAAAACCCTTGCCTCTGAACAGACAGCAAGGTATGGCGTGTATTTTGATACCGTTTCTGATCCTCATAGATATATATTTTTTCAAGGACAAAATTATACCTCTCGAAACATTACTTTTGATGAAATTTATATATTGCCATCCAGTCTTGAAATTGCAGAAGTAAATTTAAATGGAGAGGGCAAGGAAGTAGTTTTTAATCGTCTGGAGGGAACCACTTTTAACAGCGGAGTAGTTGCGATTAAATCTAAAAAAAGCGATGAGATAAGGTCAATTTACATTTACTCTTCAGGCGAGATAAGTAGTCAACCGGAATTTGTTTCGGGTTCCGGGAGGATTACCGATTCTCGGCACGTCCATTTTGATTTAGGGTGGGATATAAGCGGTTCGACAATCTTACGTTTTGATTTTATTAACGCAGGAATCGTTAAAGAAGTTTCGATGACAGATTACTTTTCTCTTGAAGGTTTCGATTGGGAGGGAGAATTTTCAATCAATGATACGCCGCAGAGATTTCGGATACATACTCACCAGTTAATTCCAACCACGATTTTATGTATTCATCGTGACCGTAATTACGGTAGCAATAATGAAGAAGTTTATATTTATATAGTTCGCGATGGAACAATGAGAGAGATCGCTCATTACGATAACGATGAATATGCTACAGTAACTAAGGGAAATTATGTTTTGGGACAAATGGAAAAACAATAAAAAAGGATTTACGATTTTAGAAATCATCGTAGTAATAGTTGTTGTTGTTTCGGTTTTTGCTGCTGTATTGAGTTTTTTTACTTTAGATGTAAAAACCAGCGAGCGAAGCCGCGCTAAATTAGTAGCCATTTCTTTATGCGAAGAAGCAATTGAGGCTGTGAGAAATTTTAGAGACAACACCTCCTGGACAGAAAATGGCATAGGAATATTAGCAACAAATACAAATCTTTATCCGGTTGTTACCCCTTCGGGGTGGCTTTTTGTTTTGGGAAGCGAAAATTTGAATAATTTTACCCGTTATGTTGTATTAAGCAGGGTTTCCCGCGATACCAATAGTAATATTGAAGCAATTTATAATCCAATAAACGATGATCCAGACACAAGAAAAGTAGTCGCAACCGTAACTTGGACCGATCGGTATGGGCCAGCAAGTGAAAATTTGACGCTTTATATAACCAATTGGAAAAGATAGCCAATGACAAAGAAATTTAAAAAAAATAGGGCATTTAGTCTTTTAGAGTTTGTAGTTTATATTGGGGTACTAATAATTCTTATTAGCGTGATTACCCTTTTTTCCGCAACCCTTATTAAATCATTAAATAAGAACCGCATTAAGAAAGAAGTGAATCAAGGAGCATATATGGCAATGAAAACCATGCTTTATGAAATTAGGGCAGCCAAAACAGTATATGTTCCAACAAGTAAGTTTAATGTTCATCCGGGACAATTAAGCCTAGAAACTAGTAAGGACGTGCCGAGCGGAGAAATAAAAACTTATGTTGATTTTTACGTAGATGAAAATAGTCGTCTTTATTTTAAAAAAGAGGGTCGGGAGCCAATTTTGATTCTTTCTGAAAATTTAAGAGTAAGCGATTTGGAATTCGAGTATCTTTCTTCAATATCCGAGTCGGTAAAGATAAATTTAATTGTCGGATATAATACAGCAAATCCCGAATATCAGTATCTTTACCGCCTAACCTCTTCGGCAACCGTAAGAAAGTAGTCTACTTTTAATTATGAATAATTTATTAATTAAGAGTCATTTGACAAGAATTATCAAACCATTTACGGACAGACGGAACAATGGCGGCGGTTTTACAATTGTTTTTTCCGTATTTTTAATTTTAGTAATCGGAATAGTAATTGTTTTAAGTTCTGGTTATGTTGGTTTAAACGACATTAGGATTGCCAGAAATAACATTTATTCGCTTAAAGCGTATTATGTTGCCGAGAGCGGAATAGAAGATAGTTTATTGCGTTTAAGAAAAGGCATGAACATTGCTCAAAATAATAGTTTAACAGTCGATGACGGAAATGCTACAATAGAAATATCGAACCCTATCGGCGGTTCTCGTACTGTTACCTCGACCGGTAATAAATCAGGCCGTTTTCGCAAAGTGAGAGTAAATTACACCATCACCACCGACAGTATATCTTTTTATTACGGAGTTCAGGTAGGAGAAGGAGGGATGGGAATGGGAAATAATGCCAGAATAAAGGGGAACGTATTTTCAAATGGCAGCGTTATTAGTTCTACTAATAAAGGATATATTGATAATAGTATTATAGTGGCAGGAAACGGAAATAAAATTTCTGGGCTAATTATAGGCGGCGATGCTTTTGCTCATACTTGCGAAAGCTCGGTTATTTCAGGAAATTTAACCTATGTTGCAGGCGGTTCGGTAGTGAATTGCACTGCCGGCGGAACAACAAATATTCGTCCTAATCAGATTAATCCAATGGACATGCCAATACCTTTGTCAGCAATTGATAAATGGAAAAATGAGGCAAAAGCCGGCGGAATTATTCCTAATGATGTTACTTATAGCGGTGTTTCTGGTTCATTGGGCCCGGTGCAGGTCGGAACTTTAACCGAACCCAAAAACCTTACCGTAACCAACAATGCTCAGCTGAAAATTACAGGAACGGTTTTTGTTACTGGCAATATTCTTTTTGACAACAATGCAATTATTGAGTTAGACAAAAATGCTTACGGTGCCTTTAGCGGAATTATTATTGCCAACGGTTTAATTGTTTCCCGCAATAACGCTATTATGAGGGGCACGGGAGAGGAGGGTAGTTATATCTTATTGCTTTCTACAAGTAGTTCTTTAAGCGAAGCATCTCCGGCAATTTCCATAAGCAATAATGCTTATGGTGCAATTTTTTACACGACTTCAGGTTTGATTTTTCTAAACAATAATATGAAAGCCCGAGAAATTACGGGTTACAAAATAAAAATTAATAATAATGCTGAGGTCGAATATGAAAGTGGATTAGAAAACGCCGTATTTTCCAGCGGCCCAGGCGGCTCCTGGAAGGTTACCGAATGGCGTGAAATAGAATGAATTTAAAGCATTTATTTTTCTCCAATGTTTATAAAAGTATTCCGTCTTTTGGGCTGGATATTTCTGATTTTTCCATAAAAATTGCCCAATTAAAAAAGCACGGAAACGGTTTTAAGCTTAAAAGTATTAATCGGGTACCACTCTCCGAAGGCATATTAGAAGGAGGAAAGATTATTGATGATAAAAGATTGGTTGCAGCAATTAAAAAAATAATTTCCGAAGCAAAAGGAGAAAAAATTAGAACCAAATTTGCAGTTTGTTCGCTCCCCGAGCAACACGCATTTATAAAAATCATCAGGCTCCCGAAAATGAGCCCCGAAGAGATAAAAAAGGCAATAAAGTGGGAAATAGAAGCAAGCATCCCCTTTTCTTTAGACGAAGTTTATTTTGATTGGCAAATAGTATCTCCTTATGGTTTAAATCATATTGATATATTTTTTAATGCCGTCCCCAGAAAAACCGTGGACAGGTATTTGGAGGTTTTGATTTCAGCGGGAATTGAGCCCTTGGCTTTTGAAGTAGAATCAACCGCCACTACCAGAAGTTTGTTAAAAGGTGGTGTTTCTAAAAAACCGGTTTTGATTATTGATTTAGGATTTAATCGAACGAGTTTTGTGATTGTTTCGGGAAACGGAATCTGTTTCACCAGCAGTATTTCTTCGGTCTCTAACAAACAAATGCTTGAAGATATTTCTAGAAAGTTGGGGATTGATTTTAAAGAAGCGCAAGATTTAAAGTTTAAAATTGGACTAGATGTTACGGAGGAAGAAAAGAAGATTTTTAATGCGCTTTTACCGTCTCTTAATAATTTAGTTGAGAAAATTAAAGAGTGCGTTGATTTTTACAATAGCCAACACCAAGAAAAAGAAGGCGAATGCAGTGAAATTAGCGAAATTATTCTTTGCGGTGGCGGCGCAAGCTTAAAGGGACTTCCAGAATATTTGTCTACGCGTATTAAAATGTCTGTTTCTTTGGGTAATCCTTGGATCAATATCTTGCCCGAAAAAGAAGGCAAACTAGATTTAAAAAAAATACCGATAGTTTCTTACGAAGAGTCATTGGCATATGCCACAGTTTTAGGATTGGCATTACGTGGCGTATCTTTTAATGAGTATGATTAAAATAAGTCTTTTACCACCACAGCAAATTCAAAAGATAAAATCGCTGATTATTTATCAGTATGCATTTTTTTCGGTATTAATTATTTTTCTAATGCTTTTGGTGGTGCTAATCGTTCTGGCTTCTTTTTTGCTTTTTTTAAATTTAAAATATGCCTCACTGGAAAAAAATATTGATTTAGAACAGGTCAAAGTTGTTCAAACGGAAAGCATTAAGACTCTTCAGATAAAAGTTAAAGATTTAAACGAGAGCATGGCAAAAATTAAAAAAATTCAAGACAAGAGAACAAACCTTTACGGTGTTTTAGAGACAATTACTGGCGAACTTTTAAGCAATGTAAAAATTTATACTCTAGAGATTAATGAAAAAGGACTAATCAGCGTTACCGGTAATGCGAGTTTTCGTGAAGATTTGGTGGCGATAAGAAAAATTTTAAATACCAATCCCCGTTATAAAGAGGTTGATTTTCCGCTTTCCAATTTAGCCAATCCTCAAAACATTAATTTTCGTTTTAGTTTCCTATACAATTTATGAGCATTGGTCAAAAAACATATTTAGTTTTGGCTATTGGCGCTTTGATTTTGGTTATTTTGGCGGTCTTTGTTTTTAAACCTTTGTTTTTGGAAATAAAAACGGTTTCGGCATTGGCTTTAGAGAGCAGAGAAAAATTTCTTTCCTTGGAAATGATGGATAAGGGGTATGTGGGAAGAGTAGAAAGGGAATATGAAGAAATCAATAACCGCATCGGAGAAATTATTAAAAGTGCTTTTGTAAACAAAGAAAAAGCAGTCGAGTTTTTTGAAGCGTTGGAATCTTTGGCATCTACAACCGGTAGCCAAATTGAAATGAATGTTTCTGATTTTCCAATAATAACTGTAAATTTAAAAGGCTCATTTCCCTCTTTAATGAAATTCTTGGGATGGTTAGAGAATGGACCATATTTTATTAGCGTGAATTCAATTAATATTTCTCGAGCGAGTGCCAGGGGGGGCGAAGAAGAAACTATATCCGGCAAGATTAGATCAACTATTAAAATTACCGTTTATTCATATGAATAAATTATTCATAAAACTGATTAATGCATTGAAAAAATTTTTTGCTAGAAACTGGAAAAGATGGACAATTGTTGCTATTTTGGCTATATTGTTTTATATTGGGTTTGTTTTTTATAAATATGTCTACATTCCCCTTTTTGCCGAAAAAGAAATTACCCCCTTTAAATTAGAAATTAAAGACAGTCTTTTTAAAAGCATTATACTCAACGAGACAGAAAAGCAAGAGAGAGTTAATCAAATTTTAAATAAGGAATATTTAGACCCCTTTAAATAAATAAATTTAAATTTTATGAAAAAACATATCAAACCAGTTATTTTTACGCTGCTGTTGGTTTTTGTTTTTTTGCCGCCAGTTTTAACTTTTGCCGGTTTAGTTCCTTGCGGAACGAGTGAAAATCCTCGCGATTGCACGCTTTGTGACCTTTTTTACCTACTTCAAAAAGTTGTTAACTATGTTTGGTATTTTCTTCTAATTATTTCCCCGATTCTGATTATTGTGGGTGCGGTAATGATTTTAACCGCAGGAGTAAAACCATCCCAAGTAGAAGATGGAAAAAGGGTTATTACCGGAACAGTTGTCGGTCTGGCAATCGCTTTTTTATCTTGGACAATTTTAAATATTGTTTTTCTTACGCTAGCTAAATCTCCGGGCTCAGAAGGATTTCCCTGGCCGTGGAACGAGATTAGGTGTACCGGAGGAGGGGTGGCTCCACCTTCTGGTTATGAACAGGCTTTAGAACAAGCTAAATATTGTCACGTTCAGCTTGCCGGATATAAAGACATTATGGCTTATGAATATAAAAATCAAACCGATTGCTATCAGAATTGCAGAAGTCATTGTGCAGAATATGGAAAATTGTGCGAAGATTGGTGTTGTTTATACAATAATTATGACGGTAAAGATAATGTTTGTTCTATTATAGGTAATGCTTGGTGCAGAAATCCAGCACCTTCTGGTTCTGAAAAATGGATTTTAAACCCGCCCCCAGGTGGAGCCGATGAAAGACAAAAAGGAGATGCGTCTATAAATTTAACTAAGTTTTTAAACTGTATGTACGGGAAGATACCGGGGTTGCGAATAAATTCTATATCAGATAATAATTTATGTAGCGTTCCTCCAACCTGCAATCCCGCAACCGGAGCTGGATGTGTTCATAAGGTTGGTTCTTGCCACTATGGCGGTCCTCATGACGGACCTTGCTTTGGTTATTCTAATGCCGTTGATTTTGATACAAATATTGAGTGCAAAACAATTCTTAGCGCCGCACAAGAATGTGATACAGAATTAGGGGGCGGTATTGACGTTTATGTGCTTTGGGAAAAAAACCATACTCATGTCAGTATAAATGGCAGAAGCTGTGGTTGCGATGAGCACGGAACGTCAAGTTGTGGCGGAAACTAGATTTTTTAAATTTTTTTGGATTCAGATATTGAACAGGACCTCATCGCTATTTTCTGTTTATTAAGATGACTTTATATCAACGAACAAAAAGAAATTCTTTTTGCTTGTTGATATGTGCGCCCCACAACTCAATGGACCCTGAACTAAAAATCTTTTAGATTTTAGTGCGGGGTAAGTTCCGCAGCTGCCCTCCCCGCCCACCGAAGCTAGAGCCCTCATAGCTCAATGGATAGAGCATCTGCCTTCTAAGCAGGAGATCGAGGTTCGATTCCTCGTGGGGGCATTAGTTATATGAGTAAAGATAAAATCTTTCTTTTTTTAACTTTAATTCTGGTTATTTGTCTTGCTTTTGCTTTGGACGTACCCCGTTATTTTTTACAGCAGCGGGGTCAGTTTATAGTTGAACACTTACAAAAAAACAATATTTTAAAAGACGAAAAAATAGTTAACAAAAATCCGGTTGCGGTAAGGGGAATTTATCTTACTTTTCGTACTGCCTCCAACCACCGCATGGAAGGAATTATCGACCTAATCAAGAGAACCGAATTAAATAGCGTGGTGATTGATATTAAAGATTATACCGGAAGAATTCCATTTTTAACTGATAGCGATTTGATTCATGAATACGGTTCAGAAAAAATTTTTATCAAAGACATTAAAGGTTTAATTGAGAAATTAAAACAGGAAGGAATTTATACCATTGCCAGAATCGCGGTTTTTCAAGATGATTATTTGCCGCGAGAAAAGCCAAAATTGGCTCTAAAAAATCAAAATGGTACGCTTTGGCGAGATAATAAAGGTTTAACCTGGTTTGATCCGGCTTCAAAAGAAGTTTGGGATTATGCAGTTGTTATTGCTAAGGAGGCAATAAAAATTGGTTTTGATGAGATTAACTTGGATTACATCCGCTTTCCTTCTGATGGCGCAACTGCCTTAATCAAATATCCGTTTTGGGACGGAAAAACTCCAAAAACCGAAGTTATTAAAAGTTTTTTTGAATACTTTAACCATCGCATTAAGCCTTCTGGAATTTTTATTTCTGCTGATTTATTCGGTTTAACCTTAACCAGTACGAATGATTTAAATATTGGTCAATGGTTAGAAGACGCTGCCTTGTATTTTGATTATATTTGTCCAATGGTTTATCCTTCGCATTATCCTTCTGGTTTTGAGGGTTTTGAAAATCCAGCGCTTCATCCTTATGAAGTGATTTACAAAGGACTTGTTGCCGGACAACAGAGATTGGCCAGCGTATCTGTTTCAATGTCCGACGAGCCCGTTGCAAAAATTAGACCCTGGCTTCAGGATTTTGATTTGGGCGCTATTTATGATGCAAAAATGATTGAGCTGCAGAAAAAAGCAGTTTATGATGCGGGCTTGGATAGTTGGCTTTTATGGAATCCAAAGAATTACTATACAGAAGCAGGGCTGGAAAAGGAGAATTAACTTGACTTTAAACTGAAAAATTGCTAAAATTTTAGCATTAAAATTTAAAGAAAGGAGAGGAGATTGACAAGAAAGAGATTGAACAACGATGATTTGGCAAGGGAAATGTTTTTAAATTTCCCTGCCAGAATGAGAAACCTAACCTACGCAGAACGAGAGGAACTCGACAAGTTTTTCAAAAGCGGAAGAACGGACAAAGTTTTGTCTTTTGGGTGCGGTAACGTCATCATTGATCCGGTTTTGTTTTTAAGAGTCAGAAGGGCCGTTGAAAAATACGGCTATGTGGTAATCGACATTATGAACGACATTTTGTGTGGCTTCCCGGAGGACGGAATCAATGTTGATGAATTACCCAAGGAGGAAATTTTAAAAAAATTATTAAAATGAAAAAATCCGGAGCAGCATAATCGCTGCTCCTTATCTTTACTAATTTGAGATTATAAGTTATTATTTTTTATGTGGTGGGCGTAGCTCAATGGCAGAGCAACGGATTGTGGCTCCGTAGGTTGCGGGTTCAAGTCCCGTCGCTCACCCCATAATTACAAAAAATCCGAGCCGTAGCGGCCGGATTTTTTGATTTCTTTTCAAATCTTACTTATGAAAGGTGTTTAGAAACAAGTTTGGTCATTTCAAACATATTTACGCTTTTCTTTCCGCCGAACACCGCCTGTAGTTTTGCGTCAGCATTGATATAGCGTTTATTCTTTTTGTCTTGCAGACCGTTTCTTTTAATATATGCCCAAAGTTTTTTGACGACTTCCGGTCTAGGCATTGGGCCCTTGCCGATTACCGCAGCTAGTTCTTCGCTGACTTTTAGCGGTTTCATAAACTTGGCATTGGGCTTCCTTTTGGATTTTGCTTTTTTCTTTGCCATAATTTTTTTACCTGTACGTTTTTACAGGCTTTAATTAATTATTATTGAGGAACTTTTGCCTCTTTTATATTATACGATAAAAATAAAAGACAAAAAAGAGCAAAGAGCTATTGTCAATTATTTTTTAAATGGTATAATGACTTTACTGCTTTAACGCAGCAATAACTATTAAGTTTTAAAATTTAAACTATGAAAGGATTTCATGCAAACATTGAGAAAGAGACCTTGGAAAACAAAAATTTTCGCAAGGTGCTTTATACAAGCAAACATAGTCAGTTAGTTTTAATGAGCCTTAAACCACAAGAAGAAATTGGGATGGAGGTTCATTCTGAAAATGACCAGTTTTTCAGATTTGAGAAAGGCCAAGGCAAATGCATCATTGATGGCAACGAGTATTCGGTTAGCGACGGCTCGGCAATTGTGGTCCCGGCAGGCGCAGAACATAACGTGATTAATGTTTCTGAAAGCGAAGATTTAAAGCTTTATACAATTTATTCTCCGGCCCACCATAAGGACGGAATTGTGCGTGCGACAAAGGAAGAGGCAATGGCCAATGAAGCAGAATTTGACGGAAAAACTACGGAATAAAGAGAACAAAATCACATTTTCTTAGCGAAAAATTTTGCGGTAAATTATAATTAATTTAAATTAGAAATATGCTTAGTTATAACGATTTAAAACCGGGAACGGTTTTTATTTTAGACAGTCAGCCGTATCAGGTTTTAGAATTTCATTTTGTAAGAATGCAGCAGAGAAAACCGGTTGTCCAGACAAAAATTAGGAACTTGATTAACGGTAAAGTAATCAGTCGCAATTTTCAGCATACCGAAAGTTTTGAGGAGGCCGAAATTAAATATCGAGAGGTTAAATTTCTTTACAGTCATAGAGATAAATTTGTTTTTTGCGAAACCGATAACCCGCCTAAAAGGTTCGAGTTGGGTAGCGAACAAATCGGAGAAATGGCAAGGTACTTAAGACCGAATAGCACGGTTCAGGTAATGGAGTTTAAAGAAAAGATAGTAAATATTCTTTTACCGATTAAGATGGATTTTAAAGTAATTGAGGCCCCGCCCAGCATTAAAGGAAATACCGCCCAAGGAGGAGTAAAGGCAGTAAAAATTGAGACCGGCGCAACCGTAAATGTTCCACTTTTTATTGAGGAAGGCGACATTATCAGAATTAATACGCAAACCGGAGAATATACCGAAAGAGTGGAAAAAGGAAAGTAATTGAATCGATAATTTTAAGCAAACCCCGCTTCGGCGGGGTTTATTACGTCTATGTCAAATGCTTTTGAAGTAGTTTTTTCATTTCCGCAATGTTTTTTTCCTTTTGCTCCATAAATTTTGTCCAAAACTCTTTACACTCGTTGCATTCGGCAGCATCGTAGATATAGTATTTTTTCATCCGCCACAGGGATTTTTGTTCTTGGGTTATTTGGAGCATCAGGTTGTAGGTGTTGTTGTCAAGCATGTTTTAAAATTTAATGATTACATTTTTATTTTATAATTTTTGTTATAATAAAGACAATGGATTACTTATTTTCACCCTTTTTACTGGGAGTTTCTACGGGAATTTTTTGTTTTACTTATTGTGTGCCGTTTATCGCTCCGGTTTTAGTTTCCGAACAAAGAGAATTTAAGCAAAATTTGCGCATTATCCTAAAATTTATTTTAGGAAGGTTGTCCGGATATATTCTTTTCGGTGCAATCTTTGGATATTTAGGAGAAAGAATCAGTAATTATGCGGTTAATTTAATTTTAACCATTTCTTTAATCGTTTTATCTGTAATTTTGATTTTTTATTCTCTGGGTCTTTTAAAAACAAAAAAACTTTTTTGTTCGGCAGAATATCTTAAATTTAAAGTAAGCATTCCCTTCTTATTAGGATTTTTAATGGGCATAAACGTTTGTCCACCTTTTTTAATGTCCTTAGCTTATGTGTTTAGGTTGCACAGCGTCTTTGGGGGAATTATTTATTTTTTAATGTTCTTTTTGGGGACGACGATTTATTTTTTCCCTTTAATATTTTTGGGTCTATTGGGAAAAATGAAAGAGTTTAGGGTTATGGCAAGGATTGCAGGAATATTGGTTGGCTTTTCGTTTTTAGTTTATGGTATATACTATATAATTAAAGGGACGGCGATAATGCATAATTTTTAAACGCATGAGAAAGTATTTAATAAAAATAGAAAGATTTAGCGCGTGGGCATTGTTGATTTTAATGTTTTTGTATTTTATTTCGGGATTCGGAATGACCAAAAGAATAATTAACCCTCTTTTTTCTAGATATTTGCACAACAAACTGTTATTTATTCCCCTGCTTTTATTTTTTGTTTTGCACGTTGGAATAAACGCAAGACTTGCCTTAATCAGATGGCGGGTTTTTAAGAATGAAAAAACAGGAGATATTTATATGATTTTTGTTTCCCTGATTTTATTTATTCTTTTTCTTTCGCTTTATTTATTATGAAGAAGTTTCTTGCTGTCTTGTTCTTAATTTTAATTCTGGCCCTGGCCGGTTATTTAATCTTTAATCGAGAAAAGGCGACAAAAATTGAGAATGAGGCTGCAGCCATGCACAGGGCAAGTTTCTACGAGAAACTTTCCGGTGGCTTTGTGCAGTGCAATCTTTGTCCGAATAGGTGCATTTTATCTAATAAACAGATTGGTTTATGTAAAGTAAGACAGAACATTAATGGCGAGCTTTATACTTTAAACTACGGCAAGATTTCGTCCCAGCACGTTGATCCCATTGAAAAAAAACCATTTTTTCATGTTTTGCCCGGAGCAAAAGCTTATTCGATTGCGACAACCGGGTGTAATATGCGCTGTTCTTTTTGTCAAAATTGGAACATTTCTCAAGTTTTTCCCCGGGAGGTTCGTTCAGCAGAAATGACTCCAAGAGAAGTAGTGGATGATGCTTTAAAAAGTGGGGCAGAGGTTATTGCCTTTACCTATAATGAGCCGACTATTTTTTATGAGTATATGTTTGATATTGCTAAATTAGCCAAAGAAAAGGGATTAAAAACCGTAGTAGTAAGTTCCGGATACATTAATCCCGAGCCGCTAAAGGAATTATTGCCCTATATCGATGCTTACAAGATAGATTTAAAAGCACTTAAAGAAAGTTTCTACCAGAAGCTTACTGGCGGGCATTTAGAACCGGTTTTGGAAGCAATGAAAATTATTAAGGAACAAGGAGTTTGGCTGGAAATTGTGAATTTACTGATTCCTGGAGAAAATGATAGCGAGGAAGAAATTCGGGAAATGGCAAGGTGGATAAAAGAAAATTTGGGTGATGACGTGCCTTTGCATTTTTCTGCATTTCATCCGGATTACAAATTATTAAATTTGCCGCCAACACCGCTCGAGACAATAATTAAAGCAAGAAATATTGCCATGGAAGAAGGTTTAAAATTTGTTTATACCGGAAATGTAATTTATCCCGAAGGAGAATCAACATATTGCCCAAATTCTAAAAAGTTAGCCATTGGTCGACAAGGTTATTTAATCTTTGAAAATAACTTAATTGATGGCGAATGTCCCGATGGCGAAAAGATACCGGGAATTTGGAAGTGAAAACATGAAAAAAGCGATAATTTTTGTTATATTTATAGTGGTGGTTGTTGGTTTGGTTTTAATTTTTGACCAGGGTATTTTTATGAGAAAGAAAGCATCCGATAAAAATTTAGAAGAAAATTTGCCAGTACGAAAAGCAGCGGTTGCCGGCCAATTTTATCCTGCTTCAAAAGAAGAATTAAGCAGAATGATTGACGGATTTTTGAATAATGTTGAACTGCCCAATCTTGAAGCCAATATTAGAGCAATTATTGTTCCTCACGCAGGATATATTTATTCTGGACAGGTTGCTGCTTATGGTTATAGGGCTTTAGCCGGGAAAAATATAAATCGAGTAATTCTTATTGGTAATAGTCATCAAGAGTATTTTGATGGCGTTTCAATTTATCCCAAAGGATATTTTGAAACCCCTCTCGGCAGGGTTGAAATTGACGCTGAATTTGCAGAGAGATTAATGAAAAAAAATGAAAAAATTTATTTTAAGGAAAGTGCTCACCTAGGCGAACACTCTTTAGAGGTGCAAATTCCGTTTTTACAGAAGGTTTTGAAGGATTTTAAAATTGTGCCGTTAATCCTGGGAAATCAAGAAGGCTCAGTAGAGGTTTTAATTAGTGCTTTAAAAAATCTAATTGATGAAAAAACCTTAATTGTGGTTAGTACTGATTTGTCTCACTATCCAAAATATGAAGATGCCAAATACAGCGACGGAAAGGTAATTGAAGCAATATTAAGCGGAAAGAGAGAAAATTTAAGAAAGACGATTTTAGAATTAGAGAGCGGGAGGATTGGTAATTTACAAACCTGTGCTTGCGCCAGCGATTCTGTAGAAGTAGCAATGGCTTTAATGGAGGGTAAAAATTCTAAACTTTTAAAATACGCGAATTCTGGTGATACTGCTTTTGGCGATAAATCTCAAGTTGTAGGTTATGCCAGCATTGTTTTTATGGACTCGCAAACTTCGGAACAGGAGTTAAACAAAATACAGCAGAAAAGGTTGTTAGAGATTGCCAAACAATCAGTGGAAACCTATGTTAAAACCAAAAAAATTCCCGAATTTAAAGAAGAAGACCCCGCACTCAACAGGCCCTTGGGTGCATTTGTTACCCTGAAAAAAGACGGAGAATTGCGCGGCTGTATTGGAGTTTTTACCGGTGACGTTGATGAACCGCTTTACAAAGTTGTTTCTCAGATGGCAATTTCGGCAGCAGTTAATGATCCCAGGTTTATGCCGGTAACAAAAGATGAGTTGAACGAATTAGAATACGAAATTTCTGTTTTGAGTCCGTTAAAAAAAGTTGATTCTTACAAGGATGTAGAAATTTGCAAGCACGGCGTAAGGATAAAAAGAGGTTCAAGAAGCGGAGTATTTCTGCCTCAAGTAGCCACAGAAAACGACTGGGACAGAGATACTTTTTTAAGCATTTTATGTACACAAAAAGCCGGCTTGCCGGCCGATTGCTGGAAAGATTCGGACACAGAGATATATATTTTTACTGCCCAGGTTTTTGAGTAATAATTGCTGAACTTAATTCGGCGAAAACCGAAAACAAAGATAAAACATCAAGGCTAGAAAATTAAGAAAAATTAAGAAAAATAAGCAGTTATAGATTCCAAAAATAGGCATAAGAAAAATTGACAAAAGTGAGGCTCCCAAACAAGAACCAAATAAGTCGGCTCCGTAAATAATTCCGGTTTTTTTTCCGGGATTTTTTATATTTTCAAGATAGAACTTATTAATTAAAGGGAATTCTCCGCCGATTAATACGCCAACAATCAAGGCGGTCAAATTAAATATTATCTCAACAAATCCGAGCGGTTTCGGTGGTGCGTTAAAAAGGAAATGAAACCTTAAAAGTATTAGTAAAAGGACCAGAATAAATGAAAAATGGATTATAACGATTGCTTTTGTTTTTGTTTTTTCAATTATCTCAGTGACAAAGTAGCAACCCATAGCCATGCCAATCATTAAGGCGGTAATAATGGTGGCAATTTTAAGATAAATATTTCCGTAAAATATCTGAAATCCCAATATTAAAATCATTTCACTTGCCATTAAAGAAAAGCCCGATATTAGTAAAATTAGGATTAAGAAATTCCGTGAATTTTCTTTTCGCTTTTTAATTATTAAAATCGTAATGAGAAGAAATATTAAGCAGAGCCCCAAAACAAACCAGAGAAAACTTATTTTTTCGATAAATAAGAAAAATTTTGCCGCAGAAGGGTGAAATAAAGAAAGCCAATAAGCGAGTTGATAGTAATAGGTTTTAGGAAGCTGGTCTTGATTGGGAGAAACAGCGTGACTCTCGGCAAGAGAAAGGAATTTTTTGATACGATCGTTGGTAAGGCGATTTAAGAGATATGCCTGGTTTACCCAGTTATTTTCAATCTTTCTTTGAACCAACCTATCGGCAATTTCTTGGGCAGAATAATTTAATTCTTGAGAAGCGGCAATAAAAATATTGTTTTCCTCGGGAAGGGAAAGAACGTAAGGGAAAACTGCCTTTAAGGCGCCAAATACAGAGATATCAAGATTTTCAATTTCTGGTCCAAGATAATTATGAAGCGAAGAGGTGGAAATAGTGAAAACTCCTTCTGGGTTCATTTTTGCTTTTGCTTCAACGAAGAAGTTCTGGGTATAAAACCTATTGATTAAAGCGGTTGAAGGATTGGGCAGGTTTACAATAATCAGATCAAATTTTTCTTGAGTAGCTTTTATAAAATTGCGAGCATCAACATTCACAATTTCCACTTTTGGGCTTAAAAATCCTTCTTTTATTTGTGGAGACAGATATTCTTTAGCGGTTTCGATAAGCAGGGGGTCGATTTCTAAATAGTAAATTTTTTGGGGGTTGTGTTTAAGGATTTCGTTAATGGTTCCGTTAATACCGTTACCGATAAGTAAAACTTGCTTTGGATTTTGATGATAAAGCAAGGGGAGGTGAATTAATTGTTTTTGCGGATCTTCTCCGCTGGTGCCCAGAAGTAGTCCGCTTTCATAAAAATTATATTGATTTAAAGTTTTGGTAACGGCTATATTTCCGTATTGGGAATTTTTAGAAAGAATCAATTCTTGATGAGGGAAGCGTAAAGATTTTGTAAATTTATCTATTTTCTCTGAGACAATTAGAGAAAAAGAGGTGACAAAAATTAGAGCGATTGTACAGAATTTTAAAACAAAACTTTTCTTTTTTGAAAAAACAAAAATAGACGCGCAGATAACGTTTAGCCACCCCAAAATACTAATTAAGTCCAGTTCCCGCAGAAGCACAAAAATATATGCAAATAAAAATCCGCCTAAGGCAAAGCCGAGGGTTTCCCAAAAATAAGCGAGACCGATAATTTTTCCGGTGGTTTCTTTTCCTATGTTTTCGTTCCAAAACCTTGTAGCGGCGGCAAACTGAAGGCCAAGAAATAGACAAAGGGGAGCAAGGGCAAAAAGAGTGTAAAATAATGAAGGAACGAGGTCGTTAATTTGTCCGGTCGAGGTATTTAATAATTGATTTGCAAAGCGGAAAAGCGGCAACTGGACTATTAAAAAAAGCCCGATAAAAAGATGGCAAATAATTAAAAGATTAAGGCTGTTTTTCTGCGAAAAGACTATTCCCAAAATAAAGGAACCAATTCCCGTCCAAAATAGCCAACAAAAAATAACCCAGCCAATAAAAAACTCATTACCGTAAAAATTAATCGTTGTTTCGCGGATAATTAAAAGTTGGGAGATTACCGAAGTGATGCCCAAAAGAAAAATAGAAAAAATGATTGTTTTTTTCATTATTTTTATGTTATAATAAAAAAACTATAAATAAAATAATAAATTTATGGCCAAGGTTATTCACCAAAGAGATAAATGTATCGGTTGCGGAACTTGCGTGGCGGTTTGTCCGGCTTTTTGGCAGATGGGCGATGACGGTAAGTCAAATTTGAAAGACGCTAAGGATATCGGCGGCGGCAAGTTTGAGCTTGAAATTGAAGACGTTACCTGTAATAAGGAAGCTGCCTCGAGTTGTCCGGTTCAGATAATTACTGTCGAAGATTAAAAAATAAAAACAACAAACAATCATAAAAGACCTTCTTTTAGAGAAGAAGGTCTTTTATTTCTGCTTAAAATATGGTAGGATATTTTTATCCGCATTCCAAATTCAGGGCCCCTGTAGCTCAATGGATAGAGCAATCCCGTCCTAAGGGAGAGATGGGGGTTCGATTCCTCCTAGGGGCAAATTTACGGGCCTGTAGCTCAGCTGGCTAGAGCGTTGGTATGGCATACCAAAGGTCAGGGGTTCGAGCCCCCTCAGGTCCAAAAAGGAGGAGTGCCGGAGCGGTTGAACGGGCTGGTCTCGAGAACCAGTATCTCGGCAACGAGATCGTGAGTTCGAATCTCACCTCCTCCGATTTAAAAATATGACCAATCTTACGGATAAAAATTTAATCTCGATTATTTTGGTGATTATGGCGATTTTAATCGGCTGGCTGATTGCTTTGCAGATTCAGTTTTTGATACTGGGGAAAAAGATAAAAATATTTCTCAAAGGGAAAAAAGTTAAAGACTTTGAAGAGGTGGTCTCCGAACAGATTAAAAGAATCGTGAAGATTGAAAAAGATTTGGAAGATATAAATAAATGGAATGAAAAATTACAGGGAGTTTGCGATATTGCCATTACCAAAGTTGGAGTTGTGCGCTTTAATCCTTTTAACGACGTTGGCGGAGACCAAAGTTTTGTTATTGCGCTTTTAGACAGCAAGAATAGCGGCGTTGTTATTTCGTCTTTGTACAGCAGAGAAGGAACAAGGATTTATGCAAAGCCGATAGTCGACGGAGATTCCAAATATAATCTTTCTGACGAAGAAAAAGAAGCAATAAAGAAAGCAATTTCATGAAAGAAAACAAAGCAAAAGAAAATTTAATGATCAGGCCGCCGATAGCGGTTGTTTTGGGGCATGTTGACCACGGTAAAACCTCGCTTTTAGACGCCATTAGAAAAACCAATATTGCAGAAAAAGAGTCGGGAGGCATTACTCAGCACATCGGCGCTTATCAGATTGAATTTCAGGGCAAGAAAATTACTTTTATTGATACGCCTGGCCATGAGGCATTTTCTCAAATGCGTTCTCGAGGCGCAAAAGCAGCAGACATTGCAATTTTGGTGGTTGCTGCCGAAGAGGGCGTGAAGCCTCAAACCAAAGAAGTTATTAATTATTTAAAGCAAGAAAAGATTGCCACGATTGTTGCGGTGAATAAAATTGATAAACCCCAAGCAAATTTTGAAAAGGTTTTGGGCGAGTTAGAAAAAGAGGGATTGTTGGTAGAGGGTAGGGGCGGACAAGTACCGGCGGTTAAGGTTTCGGCAAAAGAAGGAACCGGCATTAATGATTTATTGGAAATAATTCTTTTAGTTGCAGAAATGGAAGATTTAAAAGCAGACCCAGGAAGATCGGCAGAAGGAGTTGTCATCGAATCATATTTAGATGCCCGAAGAGGTCCGGTTGCCACTCTTTTGGTTTTTGAGGGGACGTTAAGGACCGGAGAGTGGGTTGTTTGCGGAGGGGTTTACGGAAAAATTAGAGCTCTAGAAAATTTTTTAGGAGAAAAAATAGAACAGGCCGAACCCGCTACTCCAGTTTCTGTTTTGGGTTTAAACGATGTTCCGGTAGTCGGACAGATTTTTGAAGTAGTAAATTCTGAAGAAGAAGCAAAGGAAAAATCTTTAAAAAATCAGCAAAACAAAAAAGATTTACTTCGGGGGTTAAAAGCAGAAGATAAGTCCGAAGAAGGAGTAAAGATTTTAAATCTAATTTTAAAAGCAGATGTTTGGGGTTCGCTTGAAGCTATTTGCGAAACATTGGCCAAGCTTGATTTGGCAGAAATAAAATTAAACGTGATTAAGGCAGAAGTTGGAGCCATTTCTGACTCGGATGTAAAATTGGCATTTTCTTCCGGCGCGGTGATTATTGGTTTTCGGGTAAGGGCCCCTAAAAATATCCTTGAAATTGCAAAAAGAAACAGGGTTAAAATTAGAACCCACGAGGTTATTTATGAATTATTTGAAGAAATAAGAAAAGAAGCAGAAAAATTATTGGAACCAGAAATTAACAAAGAGGTTTTGGGGCGATTAAAAACCCTGGCTATTTTTAGGAAGGAAAAGTCAAGGATGATTGTCGGGGGAAAGGTAACTGAAGGAAGGGTTTTAAATAAGGTGAATGTGGATATTTATCGCAATGAAGAAAAAATTGGTTCGGGCAAGGTTGTGCAGCTCCAACATAATAAAAATGATGTTAATGAGGTAGAAAAAGGAAGAGAAGCCGGAATTTTATATGAGGGAGAGCCAATTATTGAGGAAGGCGATATTTTGGAATTTTATAGACTAGAAAAAAGAGGCAGAGAATTATAAATGAGAAACAGAGCAGAAAGAATCAATCAACTTTTAAAGCAAAAAATTGCCGAGATTTTAGCAAGGGATTTTTTTGTAGAGAAAACCATGGTGACGGTTCAGGGAGTTAATATCGGCAAAGATTTAAGGCGAGTAAAAGTTAGGGTTAGTGTAATGCCGTTTTCTGATTCAGAAAAGGTATTAAAGAAACTAACCCAGCAATTGCCGCGTATCCAAGAGAAACTGGGAGACGGTTTGAGAATGAAATTCACGCCCCGCATTCAATTTTTAATTGATTCTTCAGAGGAAAACGCAGACAGGGTTGAAAAAATATTAAAATTCCTTAAAAATAAATAATGGATGCCGCGGTGGTGGAATTGGCAGACACGCAAGACTTAAAATCTTGTGGCTGAATAAGCCGTGAGAGTTCGAGTCTCTCCCGCGGCATTTATCTTTGGGCAGTTAGTTTATCGGTAAAACGTCTGCTTTACACGCAGAAGACGGTAGGTTCGATTCCTACACTGCCCATTTACAAAAAAACATTCTTTAATTAAAATAAAAAATACGCGGCCAGGTAGCCAAGTGGTAAGGCAATGGTCTGCAAAACCATTATTCACGGGTTCGATTCCCGTCCTGGCCTTTACTTGCCTCGCCGAAGCACGACGAAGGCGGGCCGGAGTAGCTCAGTGGTAGAGCACACGACTGAAAATCGTGGTGTCGGCAGTTCGATCCTGCCCTCCGGCATCGGCAAAATATATTGCGGGAGTAGTTCAGCAGCAGAACGTCTCCTTGCCAAGGAGAAGGTCGCGGGTGCGATGCCCGTCTCCCGCTTCAAAACAAAAAATCCCGATATCGGGATTTTTTGTTTTGTGCGCGAGGGGAGATTTGAACTCCCACGTCCTTGCGGACACTAGCCCCTCAAGCTAGCCTGTCTTCCTGATTCCAGCACTCGCGCATGATTTTCAATTTTTAAAGCCTTTTTAATTTTTTTGAATTTTCGAGACAAGCAGATTACTCTATTATTGTAATACATTTTTGGTAATAATTTCAATGATTCTGCCTTAGCATATTTTAAATAATGTAGGCTGCGATTTTTATTTACATGTCCTTTTATTTTTAGAAAATTATAAATGTTTTTTCTAAGCCAATTGATATGAGATTTATTAGCAGAACAAAAAGTTGTATAGAACATGAAACTAGAGCACCAACGTTTGTCCCAAAAATAATAAAATGATCCATCGCCGTCAAAGTGTCCTCTAAGAAAATCAAAAAAATATTTTTTAGGGATTGTTAATTCAGAAATTATTTTCGTTTTATTGGGCATGAGGCCTATGCCCAAAAGAAACTTATAAAAATTTACATCTCCGAATTGAATTCGCGTTGTTTTTCTTTTTGTATATCCAGATATTTTATGGCTTGTTTTTGCTTTAATATTCAAACATTTCATAAAATTTAAAAGTTGTTCTCGGTCTCTAGAGGTGAAATCTATATGTCGACCGTCACTAGAAAGATTGCCATCGGTTGTTAAAAGACCAATTGCGTAAGAAAATTTTGGCGACCATCTTATTTTTACTTTCTCTTGGGGTTTCATATCTCTAGCTCAATTTTATAGCGTATACCAAAGATAATTTAAAAATATAAATAAATTTGTTGTGTATACCAATCCCATCGCCGGGGCCTATTTATTCGCCCTAGCATTACGCTAAGGCGGCTTTTATTTCTTCTTTTGGTTTTTCTTTTTCTGGTTCAGCCTCAGAAGGGACGGTCTCAGTTTCTCCTTCTGCTCCCAATAATTCTTTAGTTCTCATTCGTGCTTTTTTACCACTTCGTTTGCGCATATAATAAAGTTTTGCCCTTCTAACTTTCGAGCGTTTAACTATTTCTATTTTGATGATGCTTGGACAAAATAAGGGGAAGATTCTTTCTACCCCAATTCCTTCAGAAATTTTTCTAACTGTAAAAGTAGCATTAATTCCTTTGCCGTGTTTTCTGGCAATCACCAAACCTTCAAAGACTTGAGTTCTTTCCGCGCCCCGTTTTGTTTTTTCTCCCAGTTTTAAATGGACGCGAACAATGTCTCCGGGACGAATATCCGGTATTTCTTTATTGATTTGACTTTTGTTAAATATATCTAATTTTGTAGTCATAACTCTTTTAGTATTTTACTTAATTCTTCTGGTAATCCAGAGTAGAATTCCTTGATATTACCATTTGGCATTTTAAATTGCAAGTAGGCGGCGTGTAAAAATTGTCGTTTTAGACCTACTATTTTTTGTTGTCTTTTGAATTTGTATTTTTCATCTCCGGCAAGAGGATGGCCGATTGAAGCCAAATGGACCCTAATTTGATGCGTCCTGCCGGTTTCCGGAGAAACCTCTAACAGAGAAAAATTTTCGAATTCTTTAATTACCCTATATCGGGTGATTGCCTCGCGCTTTTTTCCAATTGGCGCAACGGTTTGACTTCCTCCGCGCTTTCTTGACTTGGAAATTGATTTTGCTACGATTCCTTTTTTGTCTTTGAGTTTTCCGCAAACCAAGGCAAGATATTTTTTATGAATCTCTCGGTTTAAAAATTGGCCTTTAAGCCACTCATAAGTTTTTTCGTTTTTGGCAACAACTATTACGCCGGAAGTGTCTCTGTCTAAACGATGAACCAGTTTTGCTTCAGGATATTTGGTTTTGATGATATCTATGAGAGTATCTTTTTCGTCTTTTTTTGGACAAGACAGCAATCCAGCGGGTTTATCAACAATAATCAGATTGTCATCTTCATAAATAGTTTCTATATTCATATGGGCGGTACAAGATTCGAACTTGTGACCTTTGCAATGTCAATGCAACGCTCTAACCAACTGAGCTAACCGCCCATTTAACTTCAAGGATTAAATTTTGTTCTTGATTTAATGAATTGTTTCCGAATAAAGAAGATTCTTTATTTTTGCTTCAGCCCTTCTTTATCTTTTTCGTATTCTTGAGAGAATTGAGGGTTGTCTTCGATTATTTCTCGGTATTTTTCAGAATAATCCTTTATCCATTTTATTTTGTTTTCCGTTGTATCTTCTAATCCATTTTCACTTAGCCATTCTTTAATTAATTCTCCCTGCAAAGAAATTTCCCAGCCATTATTTGATTCCTTTGTTTCTATATTTTCTTGCATAATATTGTGTTAATGATTTTTTGTTTTTATAATATATAATAACTAATAATTGATCAAGCTCTTTAAACAAGCTTTTGGGGCCTATGGAATACCAATCTCCAACAAAAGGGAACGAAATTTCTTGCATTATGCACGGTATTGATGCGGAAACGCTGAATGACCACAAGAAACTTGAAAAAGCGCTATTGTGGGCCTTAAAAGAAGACGGGTTTAAAATCCTTAAAAGAGCCTCGCATCTGTTCAAGCCAAAGGGATTTACTTTAATGGTTTTATTGGCCGAATCGCATGCTTCAATTCATACTTATCCCGAATATGGCTCATTATATTTCGGATTATATAGTTGTAGAGGCGAGGGCGACGGAAGAAAAGCCTACGAAATTTTTAAGGATACAGTTAAACCCGTTTCAATAGATGTTATTCAAAGGACTATAAAAGTTGGTAAAGATTAGATTAGAACCCCGATTCTTAAATGAAGAATCCGGGGTTTTAAAATGCGCCCACTTGGATTCGAACCAAGGACCCCGTCTTTATAAGAGACGTGCTCTACCGCTGAGCTATGAGCGCATATTTTTTATTTTTCCCTAATCAGCTTTTCAAAATCTTCTTTTTCGATGGTTTCTTTTTCAATTAGCTCTTTGGCAATTCGGTCAAGTTTTTTTCTTTTTTGTTTTAAAATTGTTTCTGTTGTCTTTTGGGCGGTCTTAATAAATTTTTCCATCTCCGCATCAATTTCCGCTGCTTTTTTTTCGGAATAATTTTTACTTTCAGCGATTTCTTTGCCCAAGAATATTAATTCTTCGGTGTCGCCAAAAGTAATCGGTCCGAGCTTTTCACTCATTCCGTATCTTGTTACCAGCGCTCTTGCTAAATCGGATGCTTGTTTTAAATCGCTGGACGCACCGGTGGTTAGTTCATTAAAAACCAATTTTTCCGCACAATAGCCGCCAAGCAGAACTGATAATTCATCAATAAATTCCGAACGGCTCCTTAAATGTTTATCTTCAGAGGGAATTTTAAGCGTATAACCGGCCGCTCTTCCGCGAGAAACAATTGATACTTTATGTACCGGGTCAGCGTGCTTTAAACTTGCTGCAACTAGGGCATGTCCTGCTTCGTGGTAAGCGGCAATTTCTTTTTCTTTTTTAGACAAAACGTGACTTTTTCTTTCCGGTCCCAAAAGTACTTTTTCAATTGAATTAAAAAGGTCGTTTTGAGAAATTGCTTTTTGGTTTTTTCTCGCTGCCAAAATCGCTGCTTCGTTGATTAGATTTGCCAAATCCGCACCGGAAAAACCGGCGGTTCTTTCTGCAAGTCTTCTGAGGTTCACATTTTTATCCAATTTTTTATTTCGGGCATGAATTTTTAGTATTGCCTCTCGTTCTTCAATGTCCGGCATATCCAAAACCACCCTGCGGTCGAATCTTCCTGGTCTTAAAAGCGCTGGATCTAGAATATCCGGCCTATTGGTTGCAGCAATAACAATCACGTTGGTGCTGGTGTCAAAGCCGTCCATTTCTACCAGAATTTGGTTTAAGGTTTGTTCTCTTTCATCGTGTCCTCCTCCCAAACCCGCTCCGCGATGCCTTCCTACAGCATCAATTTCGTCAATAAAAATTATTGCCGGCGCACCTTTTTTCGCCATTTGGAACAAATCTCTTACGCGAGAAGCGCCAACTCCTACAAACATTTCCACGAATTCCGAGCCGGACATGTGGAAAAACGGAACATTGGCCTCGCCGGCAACTGCTCGGGCAAGTAATGTTTTTCCGGTTCCCGGCGGCCCCATTAAAAGAACCCCCCGAGGAATTCTTGCTCCGATTTCCATAAATTTTTTGGGGTATTTCAAAAATTCAACAATTTCTTTTAATTCTTCTTTTGCTTCCTCTACGCCGGCCACGTCCTTAAAAGTAATATTTTGTTTTTGGCCCGGCAAATTTAATCTTGCCTGAGACTTTCCAAAAGAAAGCGCCTGGGTTTGTCCTTTTTGTGCTTGGCGAAACATAAACCAGAGTAATCCGCCAATCATCAAAAACGGCAAAAGAAAAGGAAGAAGATTGATTATCCAATAGCTTAATCCGTATTCGCTTTTTATTTCCAGGGAAACCTCTTTTAATTTTTCAGAATCTACGCCAAGATTTTTTAAAGATTCAGTAAGTCCGGCTTCACCCTCTTTTTGGCTGATTTTTTTAGTTCCGTCTTTTAGTTCAATTTCCAGTTTATTTTCTTGAATGCTGATTTTAACAACATTGCCGCCATTAATTTCTGAAACCACCTGATTTAAGGGAATGTTTTCTTTGCTTTGCGGAGAAGCGTAATAAAAAGAATAAATTGCCGATAAAACAATTAAAATTATAAACACGATAAGGAAATTTTTAAGAAAAGTTTTCATAGTTATTAATATAGCATAAATTCAACCAAATTCAAATAAGAAAGCCCCGAATTACTGTTGGTAACTCGGGGCAGAAAATCAATTCCTCTGGCGGCGGGGTTTACCGTTCTTCATGCCGTGATCGAGCTGGGTTTCGGCAATTACCTGTTTCATTCCGTCCTCATCAACTGTTCTCTGGTTGTCAGTCAGATTGAGCTTTTGGGTGAGATGCTCCACCCAAATCTTGTTCTTGGCCAGATCAAAAACGATCCGGCCAGAAAACAATCTCCAGTGGCTGACTGTCCAGGATTCTGTGGTGCCTTGGCCCCTGATGATCACGGTCAGGGGTTCTTCGTAGTCCCACACCCTTACTTCCCGTTGGGGGTTTATAAAGGTGGGTTCCAGCTTGTTCAGGAGCTTGCGTTCCTTCAGAGAACTAGAATAGACCTCTATGGTTGCTGGTCCAGGATCACCTTTTAGGGTGACCTGGTTTTTCGCAGCCACGGTTCTCCCCGTGGCCGAATCCCAAGGATTCCAGACCCAGCCAACATAGTGGTGGGTCTTCCTGCCCCGCTCGTCCTCGGTAGTAACTATACCACCGAGGGTAAGTAGGGCTCCTCCAAGCCGTATCTCCCTGAGAAAGTTCATGACTCACCTCCTTTTAAGAATAAGCAAGACCCTCAGGTCTGCCAGCTTTAAAGCCATTCTAATTATATAACCAAAGATTAATTTTGTCAAGATTAAATTATCCTTTTGGGGTAATTTAAAGAAATTTTTATTGCCTTTATTTTTTTTCTTCTTTTTTAATGACCGGCTTTAAAGCCATACGATATTCTGAGGGTTTTATGGAAATAATTTTAAATTCGTATTTTTTGCCCAATTCCAATGTTTCTTTCATTTTCTTTTCGGTCCCGAATTCTGAAATATGGGCCAGTCCCTGAATATGTTTGTCAACTTTTACAAAAGCGCCAAAGGGATTAAATTTTGTTACTTCTCCTTTAATAATTTGCCCGGCTTCATATTTGTCTTTTACTTTTTCCCAGGGATTCTCTTTTAATACTTTGGTAGATAAAGAAACTTTGTCTTCTTCAATTTCAACAATTTTTGCCGTAACCTCGTCGCCGACTTTAAAGAAATCAGCAGGGTTATCAATTATTTGCCAGTCAATTTCAGAAATGTGAATTAGTCCTTCTAATTCGTCGAATTTCACAAATGCGCCGAAATCAACAATTCCGGTAATTTTTCCCTTTACGACATCTCCGACCTTATATTTTTCCAGGGCTTGTTTTAATTTTTTCTCTTCGGTTGCTTTTTCTGAAACAATTAATTTTTTTTCTCTGGGATCAAGGTCAATGATTTTTAAATTTAAGGTTTGGTCTACCAGCTTGTTTAATTCAGCAAGAATTTTTTGTTTGTTTCCGCCTTCAACGCGGGGGTAGTGAGCAGAAGAAAGTTGCGAGACCGGCAAAAATGCCTCAATTTTTTCTACATCTACCATTAACCCTCCCTTGTTTGCTTTGGTAACTTTTGCCGAAATTATCTCTCCGTTTTCCATTTTTTCTTTTAGGATTTGCCATTTTTTATCTTCTCCCGCTTCAAGTAGAGAGACCTCAGCATAACCGTCTTCATTTTCCAAATTTACGATTTTTACGGTGATAACATCACCAACCTTTATATTTTTGAATTCTTTTGGATTTTGTTTTATTTCTCTGCCAAGAATTACTCCGCTTTTAAAATTTTTCAAATCCAAAAAAATCATTGAAGGCTTAATGGCAATAACCTCTGCCTCTATTGCGTCTCCGACTTTTGGTAGATTTAATTGGTTTTTGGAAAGTAAATTCCACATCAAACCTGTTTTTTTATCGTTTGCTGTTTTCATAGTATTTCAAAGTATAAACAAGGAAAATTTTTTTTGCAAGTCCTTTTTTGATATGGTATTATAAATAAGTATGAAAATTTCTTGGCATGGCCAAAGCTGTTTTAAGCTTACCATTAAAACAAACGGTGCTGAAAAGATAACACTTTTTATTGATCCGTTTGATAAACAAATTGGATTAACCTCGCCGCGGGGAAATGCTGATATTGTAATTTGTTCGCACAATCATCCCGATCACCACAATACTCAGTCATTAAGCGGAAACCCTTTTGTTATTGACGGCCCCGGAGAATATGACGTAAAGAAAGTTTTCATTAAGGGCATTTATTCTTTTCACGATGACAAAAAAGGAGAAGAAAGAGGGATTAACACTATTTCGGTTATTGATGCCGAAGACTTAAAGGTTTGTCATCTCGGAGATTTGGGGCAGAAAGCACTTTCCGATTCGCAACTGGAAAAAATTGGGGAGGTAGACATTTTAATGATTCCCGTAGGAGGGACTTTTACCATTAACGGAAGCGAGGCAGTGAAGATTATTAATCAAATTGAACCAAAAGTAGTAATTCCCATGCATTATAAAATTCCGGGACTAAGTTTAAAACTTGACGGGGTAGAAAGGTTTTTAAAGGAAATCGGAATTGAGCAGGAAACAACCGAGGAATTAAATATTCAGAAGAAAGATTTAACCGAGGAAAAGATGAAAGTAGTGGTAATGAAACCGGTATAAAAATGAAAGAATTTATTAACAACCTTCAAAATCAACCCAAAAATAAGAAGTTATTGATTTTATGGGTTTCAACGGCTACGGTAATGATATTGATTATCGTAATTTGGCTTTTCTTTTTTAGTAAGAACACCGAAAAAGAATTCAGAAATTCAAAAACAGAAGACTTTCCTTCTTTGTTTGAGAGCATCAAAAAAGATTTTTCTGTTTTTAAAGAGGTAATCGGAGCCAGTATTCAACAAAGAATTAATAGCGAAACAGAAGCACAAGAAAATGAAATCGAAACAAAATAATAATAATAATAATCACGAAGACAATAACGAGAAGATTGCCGCTGCCAGAAAATCCGAAGATATGAAGAGAATTCAGATAAGAGAAATCAGTCAAGAAATGAGAGAATCCTATTTGGATTACGCAATGAGCGTGATTATGTCTCGGGCCATTCCCGATGCCCGCGATGGACTTAAGCCGGTTCATCGTCGAATTTTATATTCGATGTATGAAATGGGATTAACTGCCGGTGCAAAATACAGGAAGTCAGCAAACGTTACTGGTTTGACTATGGCTTATTACCATCCTCACGGAGATATGGCAATTTATGACGCATTGGCAAAGATGGCCCAAGATTTTTATATGCGCTATCCCTTGGTGGATGGTCAGGGAAATTGGGGCAGTGTAGATGGCGATGCTCCTGCAGCTCAGCGTTATACCGAATGCCGTTTATCAAAAATTGGCGAAGAAATGCTTAGGGATATTAATAAAGAAACAGTTGATTGGATTGATAATTATGACGGAACAAAAAAGGAGCCAGCAGTTTTACCTTCGCCGGTACCGAATTTGCTTTTAAACGGAACATTGGGAATTGCCGTGGGGATGGCAACCAGTATTCCTCCCCATAATTTGGGAGAATTGGTAGACGCAATTTGTTATTTGATTGATGAGCCAAAGGCAACGGTTGAGGATTTATTTAAATTTATAAAAGGACCGGATTTTCCTACTGGCGGAGAAATTTACAATAAGAAGGAAATTATTCAGGCCTATGCTTTTGGTAGGGGCCCGATCATTAACAGGGCGAAAGCAGAAATAGTTGAAGAAAAAGGCAGATTAAAGATAATTGTTTCCGAATTAACTTATCAAACTAATAAGGCCGCTCTTTTGGAAAAAATAGCAGAATTGGTTAGGGATAAAAAAATTGACGGAATAAAAGATATTCGCGATGAATCAGATAAAGATGGAATTAGAATTGTTATAGATTTAAAAAGCGACGCCGTTCCTCAGAAGGTTTTAAATAAGCTCTATAAATATACCGAATTGCAAAAAGCGTTTCATTTAAATTGTATTGCTTTAGTTGATGGTATTCAGCCGCAAACGCTTTCTATAAAACAGCTTTTAGAGCAATTTATTGAGCACCGTCGAAGCGTAGTAACGCGAAGGTTAAAATTTGATTTAGAAAGAGCCAAAGAAAGGGTTCATATTCTTGAGGGATTGGCAAAGGCGCTCAAAAACATTGACCGGGTTATTGCTTTGATAAAAAAATCTAAAGATAAAGATGCGGCAAAGCTGGGATTAATGAAATCTTTTAAGTTAACCGAGATTCAGTCTTTGGCAATTCTAGAGATGAAACTCCAAACCCTTGCTGCCCTAGAAAGGCAAAAAATTCTTGATGAACTTGAGGAGAAGCTGAAGTTAATCAAAGAAATTGAAAGTATTCTTGCTAGCCAGAAAAAGATACTTAAAGCAATTAAAGATGAGCTTTTAGAAATAAAAGAAAAATACGGAGACGAAAGAAGAACCAGGGTTTTTACCGCCAAAGTAGGAGAATTTGCTGAAGAAGATTTGATTGCCGACGAAGAAACAATCGTTACGGTAACCAACACCGGCTACATTAAAAGGGTAAACCCCAAAACTTATAAATCTCAGAGAAGGGGGGGTAAAGGAATTTTGGGCATTAAAACCAAGCAAGAAGATTTTATTGATCATTTTTTTGCTTGTTCTACTCATGATGATTTATTGTTTTTTAGCAATAAGGGCAAAGTTTATCAAGCAAAAGCTTATGAAATTCCGGAAGCAAACCGTTTTTCGCGCGGCAAAGCAATAGTAAATATTTTGGGCATTTCTTCGGAAGAAAAAATTAATGCCGTTGTTCCGTTGAGAAAGGAGAAAAACAATGGTCAATCCAAGTTTTTGGCAATGGTTACGGAAAAGGGTATAATAAAAAGGACAGAAACAGAAAAGTTTAGAAATATTAGAAAAGGAGGCATTGTTGCTATAACCCTTGATAGCGGAGATAGTCTAAAATGGGTCAAGAGTACGAGCGGAGAAGATTGGATTATGTTAATTACCAAACTTGGTCAAGCAATCAGGTTTTCTGAAAAAGATTTAAGGCCAATGGGAAGAAACGCCAAGGGCGTAAAGGGGATTCGTTTAAGGCCAACGCCCAAAACCAAATTAAAAGAAGAATTTACCGACGGGGTGGTAGGAATGGAAGTAATTAATGCTGAATTAATCAAGATTAAGCCAGAAGTTTTAATTGTTAGCAGTAATGGTTACGGCAAAAAAACATCTTTGGATTTTTATAAAGTTCAACATCGCGGAGGAGTAGGAATTAAAGCAGCAAAAGTAACTGAAAAAACTGGTGCTTTGGTAGCAATAAGGATGATTACACCGGAAGAAGAAGATCTAATTGTTACCTCTAAAAAGGGCAATGTGATTAGAGTACCAATTAATTCTATTTCTAAAGTAGGAAGAGTTGCTCAGGGCGTAAGGATTATGCGTTTAAGCGAAGGGGATAAAGTGGTTTCCGTTGTTTGCGTATAATAAAATCTAGGAATCGAACTTAAAAATATGAACGGCACAGGCGGCTTTCTTTATCCAGAGGAAGTCGTTAGACAATTAAATATTAAAAGATGGATGAAAGTAGCGGATTTTGGCTGCGGTTCGGGTTATTTTACCATCCCCATTGCCAAGAGATTAGTTCCGGAAAGCAGAATTTATGCCATAGATATTTTAGATTCAGCCCTTGAAGCTGTTCGCAGTCGGGCAAAGCTTCAGGGGGTTTTTAATGTTGAAACTATCAGATGCGACTTAGAAAAGCCATCTGCTACCGGATTAACTGAAAATTCAATAGACCTTGTTCTTTTGGCAAATATTTTGTTTCAAGCCGACCAAAAAGCTGCTATAATTAGAGAAGCAAGAAGAATTTTAAAGACCGGCGGCGAATTGGTAATTATTGATTGGGAACCAAACCAGCCAATGGGTCCTCCGAAAGAGCTTATAGTACCGCTGGGCGCTATTAAGCAAATTGCCGAGGATGAAGGTTTTAAGTTTAAGCAAAAGCTTTCGGTTGATAAGTATCACTGGGGACTTATTTTTGAAAAATAATAAAGTTTATGGAATTTAGCAAGAAAAATATCATAAAAATTTCTTTAATTATCGCAGGTATTATCGTATTTTTGTTTATTCTTAATGCCCTTTTACCCAAGAAAGTTTCGAAACCCGCTTATTTGTTGGTTTGGGGTGTTTATGATGATGAAGAAGCATTTAAAACCCAAATTGATGCTTATATAAAACAAAATAAAGGCATTACCATTAAGTACGAAAAGAAAAATCCCGCAACCTATGAGGAAGATTTGGTTAGGGCATTTGCAGAAAATAAAGCGCCGGATCTTTTTATGATTCACAATACTTGGCTTCCGAAATACAAAACCTTACTTAGCGAACTTCCTGTAAATTTATCAAAAGACCTGTTGTCTTTTGAAAGCTTTAGGAGCTCTTTTGTAGATGTGGTGGAAAAGGATTTTTCTAGCGAGGGCAAAATTTATGCCTTACCCCTTTATGTGGACACTTTGGCAATGTATTACAACAAGGATTTTTTAAACAGTGCAGGGATAGCAGAGCCGCCAAAAACTTGGGACGACCTAATTTTAGAAGTTGATAATTTGGTAAAAAAAGATAAATGGGGGCAGATTACCAGAGCCGGGGTAGCAATGGGTGCGGCAGAAAACGTTAATCGAGCAACAGATATTTTGGGTTTATTAATGCTTCAGAATGGAACCAAGATGGTAAGCGATGACAAGAAGAGGGTAACTTTTGATGAGGTTGTTCAGGTCGGAGATAAATATTATTATCCGGGAATAGATGCATTACGCTTTTATACCGATTTTTCTAATCCCGCAAAGAGAGTTTACACCTGGAATAAACAAATGCCTTATTCTGTTGATGCCTTTATTGAAAACAGGGTTGCCTTAATGTTTAATTACTCTCACCAGATACCGATAATAAAGTCACGGGCTCCTTATCTTAATTTCGGCATTGCGCCAATGCCTCAGGTTAAAGAAAGAAACTTTGATATTAATTACGCAAATTATTGGGGTTTTGCGGTTTCAAAAAAGGGGAATTCTCCGGAAAGTCAGAGAATTGTTCAAGAATCCTGGAGGTTTTTGATTTTTTTAACCAGCCAAAAAAGCAGTAAAATTTATTTAGAGAAAACGAGAAAACCATCGGCAAGAAGAGATTTAATTACAGGTCAAAGAGAGGATGCCGAGTTGGGCGTTTTTGCACTTCAGGCATTAACTGCGAAAAGCTGGTATCAAATAGATAATGTAAAAATTGAGAAAATTTTTAGTGACGCCATTGAATCGGTGGTTTTAGGCGCAGCAACCGTAGAAAAGGCTATTGATGTGGCGGCAACACAGATAAATTTAGAAATGTCCAAATCTCAGCAGAAATAAAAGGATTGGGTTGTTGCTTTGTACTTGGACGTAATGTTATAATATAATATGAGGCATTTTAAACCATTAACATTATCAATACCATTACTTCTTTTGTTCTTAATTTTGTGGCCAATTTTTACCTATGGACAAACAACTATTCCTAACCCTTTAAAATGCGACACCATTGAGTGCATTGTTCAGAAAATAGTTGATTTGATAACCGGTTTAGTAACGGTGATTGGGACGATTATGATAATTTTTGGCGGAATTCAGTTTATTACCTCTGCTGGTAATGAAGAAAAAGCAAAAAGAGCAAAAGATACTATCCTTTATGCGGTTGTAGGTATTGCCATTGCGGTTTCGGTTGATTTTATTGTCGGCTTTTTAAGAGAAATATTAGGGAAGGGATAGTTTAAAAACAATGATTAACCAAATAGAAAAAATATTTTTAGTTTTAATCATTATAGGAGCCATAACCTTTCCTTTTGTAGCAAAAGCGGGTCTTATTGATTGGTTTAATGATTTTTGGAAAACTCTTACTGGCGGAGATGACAGCGATAATGATTATAATTCATATTACAGCGATTACGGTTCTTCAAATCAATCTTCTTACAGTACGCAAGATTGGGGCGGAGCACAAAATTTAATTTGGTCTCAGGGGGAGTGCAATCAGTTAGAGCCCTATTCGAGAAAGCTTTGTACTTTATTATGGAGAATCCAGCAAATACTTTATGCCGTAGGAATCGGTTTGGCAGCAGTGATGATTATTATTGGCGGGATTACTTATATGACAGCAAAGGAAGATGAAGAACAAGTAAAAAAAGCGAAGAAAACCATTATTCACGGCTTAATAGGTTTTGCAATTGTGCTCGGTTTTGCTCTGATTATGGGTTTGGTAAGGGGCGTTATCAGCGAAACCTTGCTTTAAGATAGTTTTTTATTTATAATTAAATTATAAAAATGAAAAGACTTGTTTTAATTTTAATATTTGCCTTATTTATACCGTTATTTGTTTTCGCCCAATATGGATATACATCCCAAACAGCTACCCAGATAGTTTGTAATGTTTTACAGGTTGCTAAAACTATCGTTGCTGCAATTGGTTTCGGCATTGCCATTATTTTATTGATTGTTGCGGGCATCAAATATATGACCGCAGGCGGAGACGAAAATAAGGCAGCAGAAGCAAGAAAAGGAATCCAGAATGCTATTATCGGTATAGTAATTGTGGTTTCTGCTTATTTTCTGATTAGTTTGGCCCAGGGTTTAGTGTCTGAAGTTGGCGGTTTTCAATTATTAATAGACCCTTGTGAAAGCGGATACTTTCTTTATTAAATTAAACCCGAATGCTTTAAGAGGTGTTTTAAAATAAATCAGGAGGTTTTAAAGGTCGATTGAAAAAACATAATTGTTAAAAAGATTTATGAAAAAATTTCTATTAATTTTCGGTTTGGCAATGTTGGTTGTTCCGTTTGTGGTTAGCGCTCAGGCAGCTCAAAGCGCAGTTAGTACGGTTTGCAACATTTTGCAAATTGCTAAGACTATCGTTGCTGCGGTTGGTTTCGGTATTGCCGTAATCTTATTAATTGTTGCTGGTATCAAGTATATGACCGCAGGAGGAGATAGCGAAAGGGCCGGAGCGGCAAAACAAGGGATTATCAATGCAGTTATCGGTATCGTAATTGTAGTTGCCGCAGTGTTTATTATTGGCATAGCTCAAGGTTTGGTAATGGATGTTGGGGGGATAAATCTTATTAGCGATCCCTGCGAGACAACTTTTTAAAGCAGATAAAAATACTAAAAGCCGATGCGGAATCATCGGTTTTTAGTTTCTTGATTTTTACAATTATTTAAGTTAAAATTTGATTAATTTAAAAAGGGCAAGTGGCGGAATTTGGTATACGCGTATGGCTTAGGACCATATCCCTTTGGGGTTGTGGGTTCGAGTCCCACCTTGCCCATTTCTTAAAACTCCCGAGATTATCTCGGGAGTTTTAAGAAATTATTCCAGAGGATTTCTTTCAACGGGATATAAATCAGGAGATTTATAATTAGAATAAAAGGTTTTTTTAAACATTAAATTTCCTTCTTTATCATAAACTTCTTGGGTTAAAACTGCCTTCATTGAACCATCCGGCTTGATGTCGTATTGTTTGGGCCCGTCAATTTTTACGGTTCTATAATCCTCAGTGCCGTAGATTTCAAAAGTTAATTCAGTTCCTACTATTTTTGTTTGTAAAAGAATATTTGAAGGGGTGTTGTTGATAAATTTAAGGTCCGGCGAAGGGGGATAAATCGTTGCATCAAATCCTTGGGGATTATAGTATTTTACCGGAAAGGCATGCGCGAACCTTTCGGTGATCATCAGTCCGGAATTTACCGCTGCCCGAAAAAGTGTGGTAGAAACCTGACAAATTCCGCCTCCGTATTCGGGCACTGTTTTGTCTCTTTTGATTACTAGTTCTGGTTCGTATCCTTGTTCCGGTCCAACCTCTCCCAAAGTTTGATTAAAAGAAAATTCTTCTTGCGGCTTTATAAGAACACCGTTGAATCTTGCCGCAGCGATTTTAATATTATGTATTCTGCTTTTTGGCGAACTAGCAAAATTGGAAACGCCTTTTCCCAATAGCGCAGTAATACCCAAGTTGTCAATTGTTTCTGTACTAATTGCGGGCTTTGTTTTAGTAATTTTAAGAATTATCTCTTGGTTTTTGAGAATTCCGTCCGAAAGAATATTAATATTTTTTTCAATCTCCAGCCTTGTTCCGTCTTGAGAAAGAGCAAAGATTGCAACCTTGCCGTTTTTTATGGTTAACTTTGCATCAATTGGTTCGCGGTTAACCAATGGAGCTAAGGAAACAAGGTATTGTTTTGCTGCCTCTTGATTAACACTCAGTCCTAGAATTTTATTCTCGGAGTTTTCGGGGTCATCTGTTTTTTCAAAAGCGATTAAACCTAAAAGGTCCTCTTTTTCTATCTTATCGATTTCTAATTTCTTGTCGTCTTCCTGTACAAATATCTTTAAGGGAAGAGCGTTTATAATTTCCGTTATTTGTTGTTTGGCTTTTTCTGTTTCAGATTCTTTGACTTCAGCAATATCTTCGATTAAGGAAATTGGAATCGAACGGTTATCTTTGGTGATATTTTTTGTAATTTGTTTTTTAATAATTTCCTTATTAACCACTATGCCGTTTTTTTCTGGAACCGTAAAGAAAGAATTTTTTTGCAGGTCATAAATTAGGGTAGCGTTTTGACTGGGGCGATGGATTTCTTTAAGGTTTTCGCGCAGAAAATTTTCAAATAAATTTTCATCTACCTGCCAGACAATATTTAAATTTTTGCCAAACAAAGATTTAACTTGTTGCCAAGAATTTAAAAAGAGATTAAGGGCATGACCATAAGCTAGGGTCATTAATGTTGTTTTTTCGACGTCTATTGCAATGCCCATTTTTTCCGGATTTGTCTGCCAGCTTTTATCTTCGTAGACCAAATAGATATTTTGTTTTAGAAAAGAATTGTTTAATTCTTTCAATTTTTCTTTTAGTTCGTTTTCATTTAGTCCGCCAATTTTTGCACCAGAAACCCTTAAACCGTAGTTGGTTTTATTTTCGTTTAAAATGGTCAAGAAAACAAGAAAAATGGAAATGATTAGGACAATCATTACCGTAATTAAAATATTTCTGACTCGTAGCAGGTGTCTGATTTGGTGTTCTGAAAATTCCTTTTTCATATTGATATTAATCATAACCCATTTCTGAAAATAATTAAATCTGCTATAATGAAAACAATTCAATGGTAAAAAAATTGCTAAATCACAGTTCAAAAACTGTTTTTTCTGCTGCCGTTATCTTGGCAGCCACTACCTTATTAAGCAAAATTTTGGGTCTTTTAAGAGATAGGTTGTTGGCGGGAAGATTTGGTATCGGCGATGAGCTGGATGTCTATTTTGCCGCTTTTCGTTTGCCGGACTTAATTTACAGCATCGTGGTGATGGGCGCTATTTCTTCTGCATTTATTCCGGTTTTTGCCCAATACTGGCAGAAAAACAAGAATGAAGCCTGGCATTTAACCAGCGGCATTTTTAATTTACTCACCTTAATTTTAATTGTCCTTGCAGGAATTTTTATTATTTTTGCGCCGTGGCTTATTTCCTTTATTGCCCCAGGATTTTCGGGAGAGAAAAAAGAAATAACGGTTATTTTAACCCGGATTATGTTTTTGAGCCCGATTTTTCTGGGAATGAGCAGTATTTTAAGCGGGGTTTTACAGTATTTTAACCGTTTTTTTGTTTCCTCATTAGCGCCGATTATGTATAATCTGGGGATTATTATGGGCATAATCTTTTTTGTGCCCAAAATGGGACTGGTTGGTTTGGCTTGGGGAGTGGTTTTTGGTGCTTTTTTACATTTTTTAATTCAATTACCGAGCGCAATTTATTCGGGTTTCCATTGGCAAAAGATTATGACCCTATATCACGAAGGAATTAAAAAAATTGTAAGCCTAATGATTCCCCGAACCGTAGGTTTGGCCGGAGCACAAATTAATTTTTGGGTAATTACGGCGATTGCTTCTACTTTAAGCGCAGGAAGTATTGCGGTTTTTAATCTTTCTAATAACCTCCAGTATATTCCCATTGGGATTATCGGCATTTCTTTTGCTACCGCAAGTTTTCCTCGTTTAGCGAAATTTTTTGCTCAGAAAGACAAAGAAAGTTTTTCGTGCGGATTCTTTTCTACATTTAATCAGATTCTTTTTTGGGTACTACCCGTTACGGTTATCTTTTTTCTTTTACGCGCTCAAATTGTTAGGATTGTTTTGGGCACGGGCCAGTTCGGATGGGTTGATACCCGACTTACAGCCGCAGCACTCGGTCTTTTTGCTTTTAGCGTTTTTGCTCAAAGCTTAATTCCTTTAATTTCTAGGGCATTTTATTCTCTTGAAGATACCAGGACTCCGGTTTTTATAAACATTTTGGGCATTTTAATAAATATAATCTTAAGCTTTCTTTTTGTTTGGATTTTGCGCCAAGACAGTCTTTTTACCAGCTTTATTTCTCGAGCATTAAAATTGGGCGGTATTCAAGATTTTTCTGTTTTGGGACTTCCAATTGCTTTTTCTTTATCAAGTATTTTTACTTTTTTATTATTAATCAGGATCTTTTCCCAAAGAATTAGTTTTTGGCCGAAAAAATTTATTTTTGAATTTTTATTCAAAGCCGGTTTGTCGCTACTGGTAATGGCAGTTGTTATTTATGCCATGCTTTATATTTCTTCATTATTTTTAAATACTCGTACTTTTTGGGGTATTTTTATTCAGACCGGGATAGCCGCAGCTTTTGGCATCATTGCTTATTTCGTCTCCACCCTCACCCTTCAGTTAAAAGAAGCATTGGTGTTGGTGAATAAAATATTTAAAAGATGAATTTAGAAAGAATACGAAATTTTGTTATTTTCGCCCACATTGATCACGGGAAATCAACCCTGGCAGATAGATTTTTAGAAATCACCAAAACGGTTGACGCGCGAAAAATGCGGCCCCAATATTTGGATAGAATGGCGATAGAAAGAGAGCGCGGTATTACCATAAAAATGCAGCCGGTGAGAATGGAATGGAATAATTACGTTTTGGATCTAATTGATACGCCCGGGCACGTTGATTTTTCTTATGAGGTTTCCCGTAGTTTGGCAGCCGTTGAATCGGCAATTCTTTTGGTTGATGCTACGCAAGGAATTCAAGCTCAAACCCTTACCAATTTAGAAATAGCCAGGAAGGCAAATTTGAAGATTATTACGGCAATTAATAAAATTGATTTACCTACGGCAAATATTTCCCAAACGCAAAAAGAGATAGAAAATATTTTAGGAATTAAAAAAGAAAAAATTATTTTAGTTTCTGCAAAGACCGGAGAAAATGTAGAGAAGTTATTAAAAACAGTAATTGAGGACACACCTTTTCCCAAAAAGGGACAGGATGACAAATTGAGGGCAATTATTTTTGATTCCGAATACGATTCTTATAAGGGGGTGATTGCTTACGTCAGGATATTTAGCGGAAGGGTCAAAAGCGGAGATAGTATTTTTTTAATGCAGGCAAAGACTAAAACCGAAGCGCTGGAAGTGGGTTTTTTTAAACCGGAATTTTATCGGACAAAGGAATTAAATGAAGGTGAAATCGGCTATATTGCTACTGGTCTTAAAGACATTGAAAAATGTCGCGTTGGCGACACCATCACCCTTGAATCTTTTCATTCGGAAATAGAAACCCTTCCGGGTTATCGAGAACCCCAGCCGGTGATTTTTGCAAGTTTTTTTCCGGCAAATAGCGACGATTACGATTTGCTAAAAGAGGGTTTGGGAAAATTAAAGCTAAATGATGCTTCTTTAAATTTTGTTCCCGAATCTTCTAATGCTTTGGGCAGAGGATTCCGCTGTGGATTTTTGGGAATGCTTCATTTGGAAATAATTAGCGAAAGATTGAAAAGAGATTATAAATTGGATTTAGTGATTACATCTCCCAGTGTTGTTTATTGCAGATCCGAAGGTAAAATTGAAGAACCGTGGATAGAAATAGAAATTATTAGTCCCAGTAGATATGTTGGCCAGATTAATAAGTTATTAAGCGGTTTTTACGGAATATTTAAAGATACGCGTTGGCTGACACAAGAAAAGGTTTTGATTATTTATGAATGCCCCCTAGATGTTGTTTTACGTAGATTTTATGATAAATTAAAAAATGTAACTTCGGGATACGCTTCGATGTTTTATCGTTTTATTGGATATAAAGAGGCGGATTTGGTAAATTTGGAGATTTTAATAAATCACGAAAAAGTAGAGGCATTTTCTAAAATGGTAAGAAAAAATGAGGCTTATCAAGAAGGGAAGAGATTGGTGGGATTGTTAAAGGATGCGCTTCCGATGTATCAGTTTGCCGTGCCGATTCAAGCCAGCGTAGCGGGGAGGATTATTGCCCGGGAAACTAAAAAAGCCGCAAGAAAAGACGTAACTGGTTATCTTTACGGCGGCGATGTTACCAGAAAGAAAAAATTGCTTGAAAAGCAAAAAAGGGGAAAGAAGAGGATGGCGGAGATTGGAAAAATTACCATCCCACCGGATGTATTTTTAAAAGTTTTAAAAGAAGAATGAAAGAAAAAAAATTTAGAAAATTTGCCAAAATATTTTGGTATATCGTAGTCATTATTGTAACCTTAAGCATGATTGCTTTTTTGCTTATTCCCTTATTAAGGGTATTTAGATAAATGCCGGAAAATTTTTTATATTCCAAATATTCGCTTTTCGTTTTGTTGCTGATTTTTCTCTCTTTAATCGTTGCTTTGGGAAGGGAGACTTATTTAAATTTTAAAATTAGTCAGGAAATCAACAAATTAGAGCAGGAAATAGAAGGCTTAAAGAGAGAGAATGCAGAAATGGCAGAAATAGAAAAACAACTGCAATCAAAAGAGTTTTTGGAAAAAGAGGGCCGCCTAAAACTTAATTTGGTCCGCGATGGAGAGAAGTTAATCATTATAAAAGACGAAACAAAAAATGAAGGCAGCACATCTCCTTCCGAAACGGAAAAAACGGAAAGATTATCCAATCCACGGAAATGGTGGAATTATTTTTTTAAAAGATAAATTATGGCAAAAGATTACATTAAAATCGGTTTTTCTCGAGATATAAAGAGTTTAAAGGAAAAAAGATTATTTCGTTTTTTAGAAATTTTACCCGGAGCGTTGAGTTGGGGAACGATTCTTTTAATGGTTTTATTTTCCTATTGCCATCCCGTTTGGACGGCATTTTTTATTATCGCCTTTGATATTTATTGGCTTTTAAAAACGATTTTTCTTTCTTTTCACCAGCAGGTTTCTTATAAAAAGATGAAGATTGCATTAAATACGGATTGGATGAAGAAATTAGAAGATTTAGAGATTAAAAACAAAGACAATTTTAAAATTGAGAGCCCGCTGGACGTTTATCATTTGGTGATTTTGCCTTTTTACAAGGAAAAAATAGAGGTTTTGCGTTCTACATTTTTAGCCCTTACCAAATCTAGATATCCTTTAAACAGATTGATTGTGGTACTGGCAAGTGAAGAGAGGGCCGGGACAAAGGCGCAAGAAATTGCTCGGACCATTGAAAAAGAATTTGGCAATAAATTTTTCCGCTTTTTAATTACGGTTCATCCTCAAGATATTGAAGGAGAATTGGCCGGCAAGGGGGCAAATGAAACTTGGGCAGGCAGGAAAGCAAAAGAATTAGTTGATAGTTTAAAAATTCCTTACGAGAGCATCATTGTTTCTTCTTTTGATATTGATACGCAAATCTATCCAGATTATTTTGCGTGTTTAACTTATCATTATTTAACTTCCGGGTCACCATTTCGTTCTAGTTTTCAACCCATCCCAATTTATAACAACAACATTTGGGATGCTCCGGCAATTTCTCGGGTTATTGCTCTGGGAGCAACATTTTGGCACATGATTCAGCAGGAAAGACCAGAAAGAATGTCTACTTTTTCTTCGCATTCAATGAGCTTTAAAGCAATTGTGGAAATGGATTTCTGGCCAACCAAAAATGTTTCTGAGGATTCAAGAATTTTTTGGCAAGCACTTTTATTTTATGACGGTGATTATCAGAACATTCCTCTTTACTACCCGGTTTCTATGGACGCAAATCTTTCCGATAGCTTTTGGCAGACAGTAATTAATGTTTTTAAGCAGCAGACGCGCTGGAGTTGGGGAGTAGAGAATGTGCCTTATTTTACTTTTGGCTGCATAAAAAACAGGGCAATGGCTTTAAGAAAAAAGCTTTATCACTGCTTTCACCACTGGGAAGCATTTTGGTCGTGGGCCACTAACTCGCTTTTAATTTTTCTTCTGGGATGGTTGCCCTTAATTTTGGGCGGCGAGGATTTTAATGCTACGGTTCTTTCTTATAATCTTCCCCGCATGACTCGTTTTTTGATGACTTTAGCAATGATTGGGCTTGTTGGTTCGGCCTTTTACACTTTAAAACTCTTACCTCCTCGGCCGCAAAAATATAAATCCAGAAAATATTTCTGGATGGTTATACAATGGATTTTGGTGCCGTTGGTGATGATTGTTTTTGGTGCGATTCCTGCCCTAATTTCTCAGACGCGGTTAATGCTGGGGAAATATATGGGATTTTGGGTAACGCACAAACAAAGAAGGCAGGATGCTTAAAATTTATTTATCAAAAAGACACACGTCGGCGCTCTAGCGAGGCGCCGCGTTTCGTTTCGGATTAGCTCTTTCTGCAAGGGGTTTTAATAAATAAATTTTTCGTTTAAGGAGAATAAAAAACTCTATTGCAAATAGAGTTTTTTATTCTAATTTTTACATTCCGATTTATTCGAGGTGAATTTTTTGTTTGAATTGTTTAATTTTTTCCGCCAGTAACGGATATTTTTTAAATTCTTGGTCTGATTTAAGTAAGGCCAATGCTTCTCCGCGCACGGATTTGATGAATTCTAAATCTTTTAAACTGCTCATTGCCAAATCCGGCATTCCCGACTGTCTAATTCCGTAAAACTGGCCCGGACCACGGATTTCCATATCTTTTTCCGCAAGTTCAAATCCGTTTTCGCATTTAATTAAAGCCCGCAGGCGCTTAGTTGCTTCTCCGGCGGTGCTAAACAAAAAGCAATAGGATTGGTATTTTCCTCTTCCCACCCTTCCTCGAAACTGATGAAGTTGGGCCAGGCCGAATCTGTCTGCGCCTTCAATCATCATTATTGTAGCGTTGGGAACATCTATGCCCACCTCAATTACCGAAGTTGAGACCAAAATATCGAAATTCCCATCCTTAAAATCGTTCATAATCTTTTCTTTTTCCTTGGTTTTCATTTTGCCGTGAAGCATATTGACTCTTAAATCGGGAAAAATTTCTTTGGTCAGTTTTTCATATTCGTCTTTAACCGCCTTAACCTCAGACCAGATTAATTTACGGATATCTATTTTAATTTGTCCGTTTTCTAGTCTTTGTTCTTTTGTATTTTGCGGTTCAATGCGCGGACAAATTACAAAAACTTGCCTTCCTTCTTTAACTTGCTGCCTTATAAATTCATAAGCTTGTTTTCGTTGTTCCGGGGCGATGATTTTAGTAATGATTTTTTGTCTGCCTTTAGGCATTTCATTTAGAACAGAAATATCCAGGTCTCCGTAAATGGTAAGGGCAAGGGTGCGGGGAATTGGAGTTGCGGTCATGGAAAGAAGATGCGGCATGTGAAAATCGTCTTTTAAAAGCGTTGCCCGTTGTTCTACCCCAAAACGATGCTGTTCATCAACAATAACCAAAGCAAGATTTTTAAACTTTACATTTTTTTGAATTAAAGCATGGGTGCCAATAATAATATCAAGCCTCCCTTCGTAGATTTTTTTTAAGAATTCGGCCTTTTTAATTGCCTTGTCTTCAATTCTATTTTCTCCCGAAGTAATTAGGCCGATATGAAGGTTGAATCCGTTAAGCAATTTGTTAAATTCTTTAAAATGCTGCTGAGCAAGGATTTCTGTTGGTGCCATAAAAGCAATTTGAAATCCCGCCTTTGCGGTTTGCAGTGCTGCCATAGCCGCTACTACGGTTTTTCCCGAACCAACATCCCCCTGAAGAAGTCGGTTCATCGGTTTATTTTTTTCTAGGTCCTTAATAATTTCCCAGGCTGCTTTTCTTTGGGTGTCGGTTAATTTAAAGGGCAAATTTTTAACAAATTTCTGAATTAAGTTTTTGTCAAAACAAACCCTAAAAGCCGTTTCTTTTTGCAGAAGAAGCTTTTGTTTTAATACGAACAGCTGGAGAATAAACATTTCTTCAAAAGCAAATCTTTTTTTAGCCAGTTCGGCAAATTTTAAATTTTTTGGAAAGTGAATATTTTTTAATGCAGTTTTAATTTCCGGAAGTTTTTGTCTTTTTAAAATTTCTTCGGGAATAAATTCCTTTATTTCTTCTCTGGCAATTAAGGCTAATTTAATATAGTATCTTAAAAGCCTTGAACCAAGGCCGCTTGTTTCGGGATAAACAGGAATCAACCCTGCGGTATGCGTAAGGAATTTGCCCAAGGTTATTATTTCATAACTGGGGTTAGAAAGATAAGGACCGTCCGGACCCATTACATATTTGCCGGACAAACTGATGCTTTTTCCGGGCAGAATGTTTTTAATTAAATACGGCTGATTAAACCAGATTGCCTTTACTGAACCGGTTTTGTCAGTAATTAATGCCTCGGTTAAAGCCATTCTTTTTTTAAAAGTTCTGGTGTTTTCAATTTTTTCTACTCTTCCTTGAATAGTGGCCACTTCGTTAAGCTTTAAGCTGCTGATGGGAATAATTTTTGAATAATCTTCGTAGCGATTGGGAAAATGATAAAGTAAATCCCGGACCGTGAATAGTCCGAGTTTATGAAATTTTTTTAGATATTTTTCATTAATTCTCGGAAGTTTAGAAATTGGTGTATCAAGATTGTATTTTGTCATTAATTTCTTTCTTAAGATATTAAAATTATAGCAAAATATTTAAATTTTGTCAAATCAGAGAAGCATAAAATAAAATGCCCCTACGAGGAATTGAACCTCGATCTCAGGTTCCGCAAACCTGTGCTCTATCCATTGAGCTATAGGGACTTAAAATCCGATTTTTTTCATCCAAATATCAATTATTGACTCCTTGTGTTTTTTTTCCGGTAAAAATTTCAGCAAAAAACTTCTTATTTCTGCCGGATTTTCTTTATCAAGGGGGATTCTGATATAAGGAAGAAGTCTTTTTTTTGAACGGATACTAAGAATTTTTTCTAGCGGCGGATCATAAAAAATCCAAAAAGAGCGCAAATCGCCGTATTCGTGAATTATACCGTCAACCTCAATTCCCTTTTCGTTAATCTTGAATCTGATTAGGCGCGGAGATTTTTTCGCGTAATTATAAAAGACAATAAAGCTTAAGATAATTAAAATGAGAAAAAGAAAATTTTCAGTAATTACTGCAAAGGCCGCGAAAATGATTGCAATGATTAACGGCATAACAAACCAAGATTTTTCTTTTTCGCTTTCTTTAAATTCCGGAGCCTCCCATTCAAATTCTTTTAATTCGATTTGTTTTTGTTCTTTATTTTTCATTGTTTTTCTCAAGCGGTTTGTAAAAATAATTAATCATCAGTAATTTGAGAATTCTGGCCAGAATAAAGACGATTCCTACTTCCAGCGTAATGTAAGTCGCGGTCATTAATCCCGGCGTTGGTTCTCCTGTGGCAGAGTAAGAATAATAGTTTTTAGTAAAGAAATTTATGGTATAAAGTATACCGGTCAAAATTATCCAAAAATAAACAAAAAGTTCGCCCTTTTTGGTTTTTCTTGTTTTTTCCGGAAGCGCATGTTCCAAAAAACGAATTGCTTCCTTGTGAAGAGAATAAATTGCCAGGACGCCGACATAAAACAAGGAAATATTTGGCGAAGGATATTCGCCGCGACTAAAAAATTCCAAAAGAGTCATCGCTATCGCCAAGAAGGTAATTAAGGCGCATAAGTAGAATAAAATGTTATTTATTTTCACTTCTATTTTAATAATTTGTGCGGTCATATTTTAAAAATAAAAAATTTATTATTCGGAAGCGAGAGGATTCGAACCTCTGAGACCCTTGCGGGCCTACTGGTTTTCAAGACCAGCCCGTTCAACCGCTCCGGCACGCTTCCTTATTCAATGGTTACTACTTGATTTTTACCCGATTTTTTTGCTTGATAAACCGCTTTGTCTACTTTTTTAAATAATTGAGCTGCGGAATATTTTGGATTAGAGGCAATGACGCCGATACTAAAAGTTATTGGTAATTTTTTTTGCGCGTTTTTTAGAATTGTTTCTGCCTTGGATTTTGCTTGTTCCAATGTTGCTTCCTGTAAAATAATTGCAAATTCTTCGCCTCCCCATCTTGCCACAATATCAAAGTCACGCACCGAGCCAGTAAGAAATTTTGCAACCCTTTTTAGAATTTTGTCGCCGTAAAGGTGACCAAATTTATCATTGAGTTTTTTAAAGTCATCTATGTCTATTAATAAAAGCGAGAAGTATTCTTTTCTTTGGCGTCTGCTCATATATCTGGCAGTCCACTTTACTTCTCGGCAAGCACTCTGCAGAAAATGATTGAAAGCGCGACGGTTATAAACCCTAGTTAAGAAATCAATAGTAACTAGCTCTTTTAGTTTTTCAATTTCCTCTTTAAGTTGTTTATTTTCTTTTTTGAGGTATTTAATTTCGTTCATATATCGGAAATTATCCGTCCAAGAAACACCGCCAAATTTCACTTTCGGCAAGAACGGAAGGTTGCGCTTCGCGGCGAAAGTGAAATTTGGCGGAAGGGGTGGGATTCGAACCCACGAGGCCCCTTACAGAGCCAAGGTTTAGCAAACCTTTGCCTTAGACCTCTCGGCCACCCTTCCAGATTACTTTTTAAATTTTACAATAAAATTTAACCTTTAGCAATTGTAATGCCCCAAATTTCTTTTGCTTTGTTTTGTTTTAGAATTTTTGCTGCTTCATTTAGGGTTGCTCCCGTGGTAATTACGTCGTCAATAAGAAGAATAATTTTATTTTCTACCGAACTTATTTCTTTGTCGGGATCAAAACAGTTTTTGATATTTGCTTTTCTTTTTTCGGTGCTGGTTATTTTTGCTTGCGGGAGATAAGAAATTTTTCTTTTTAAGGCATTTTTTACGATTGGCAGATGAAAATATTGGCTAATTTTTTCTGCAAGCAGATTTGCCTGATTAAAGCCGCGATACCTTAAGCGGCTTCCAGCAAGAGGAACAGGAATGACAAGAAACAATTTATCTGAATCGGCTGAAACCTTTAAATTGTTTTGGATTGCGTTTATCATTAAGAGCGATAACGGCTCTGTTAATTCCCGAACGTAATGATATTTGAAGGCGCGAATCAAATTTTTTACCAAGGGGTTTTTATATTCGGTCGCAGCAATAACCCTATCAAGGTAATTTGTTTTTTTGCATTTCAAACATATCCTTCCGCCGCCGGTGAGTTCTTCGCAAAAAAAGCAAGTATGGTTTGAGGCGGGGAGAATTTTATTAAAACAATCCCGGCACAAGTAAGTGTCGGGTTGTTTGCATCCTAAACAGGATTTTGGGAAAAAAATATTTAAAAGGAATTCTTTAATCTTGTTCGTAGACAATCGCATTTATTTCGCTTGCAATAAACGACGTTCCGGCTTTAATGTGCTCGTAGATGTTTTCTTTTGCCCTAACATCAACCGTGTCTCCGATTTTTAATTCATTGATTTTAAGCGTTTCCTCCTTTGGCTCTATTGGTTCGGTGCTGCCCATAATTTTTTGCGGCGAAGGGAAGGTAAGTTTAGTGATTACGGTATTTGCATCTACTGCTACCTTTACGTTATTTTTAATTGGCGACTTTGTACTGTCTTTCATCATTAATAGCGCTTCTACGGTAATGGTATCTTTACCTACGGCAATTATTTTTCCGGAAATACCTTTTATGTCATCGGAGATTTCTGCCAATTTATCTTCTTCTAATGGTTTTATTTCTGTTGCCGGAGAGGTGGTGCTTGGTTTTTTGCCGAGATTAACGGCGATTACGGCGGCAACGGCAATCACCAGAATAATGATAATGGTAATTAAAACGCCTGGCTTGATATTCATAATTTAAAAATTAATTATTAAATTTTTTACTAGTTTAAATTATAAAACAATTAAAAAATAAAGACAACAAACAATGAATTATTTTTTGTAAACAACTTTTAAAAACTGCCTTTTCCCCTTTTGTAAGACGATTTCCTTATCTATTTTTATTTTTTGTTCCGATAATATTTTTTGGTTATTGACTCTAATTCCGCCCTGTGAAATTAATCTTTTTGCCTCGCTTTTGCTTTTTGCCAACTTTCCCTTCCAAAGCAAATCAACTATATTTTCTTCGTTTTCTGAAACTATTAATTCTGGGATTTTTTCCGGAACCTGCTTTTTTTGGAATACCCGGATAAAATGTTTTTCCGCTTTTCTCGCATTTTTTTCTCCGTGAAAGATTTTGGTAATTTCAAATGCCAATCTCATTTTGGCATCGCGAGGACTCTCCGTTTTTTGGATTCTTTTTATTTCCTCTATAGAAAGATTGGTATTGTTGATAAAAAGTATTTCTATCATTTCGTCCGGTTGAGCCATTATTTGTCCGTACAAATCGTTGGCAGAAACATTTAAGAAAACTCCCGTTCCTTTGCTTTTTGACATTAATTCTCCTGTTTTGGGATTTTCCATTAAAGTTACCGCAACTACGAATTTTTCCTTTTTGCAGATTTTTTTTACCAAAAACCTGCCGATTAAAGAATTAAATATTTGGTCTCTGCCGCAAACCTCAGCGTCAACATTCATTGCTACCGAATCGTATCCCTGCATAAGAGGATAAAGAAATTCGTGAAGGAAAATGGGTTTACCTTCTTTTATTCTTTTTTCAAACATATCTCTTTCAAGGAATTGTTGAACCGTAAAATTGCTTGCCAATTCCAATAAATCCTCCATGGTCAATTTCGAAAGCCATTTGTGGTTATACATTATTTTTGGCGGATTTTTCTTGTCATTAAAGTCCATTAAAGGAGCAATCATTTTTTTCCATGCCTTGATGTTGTTTAACACCTCTTTTCGTGAAAGTTGTTTTCGGGCAGAAATTTGCCCCGTTGGATCGCCGATTCTAGCAGTAAAATCTCCGAACAGGATAATTACTTCATGGCCGAGTTTTCTAAACTTTTCCATTAACATAAAGTTTTTGGCATGGCTCAAATGAAGAGTCGGGGCAGTGGCATCGAAGCCGATATAAAATTTTAATCTTTTTCCGCTTAAAAGAATGTTTCTAAATTCTGTTTTTGAAGGCAAAACCTCCACGATTGTTCCGCGGTTTAAAATTTCGTCTATTTTTTGGGGTTCGGTAATTGTTTTCATGATTATAACTATATTTTAATTTTTTTCTAATTTTTTGTAAACATCAAACTTTTTTTGGAAAGATTTATAGGATATAGGGGTATTAAAATAAAATATGGAAATTAGAATCTTATAAAAGTTAACCCCTTGACTTTTTTTTAAAAATAAGAGTATAATATTTAAAGCAAATAAGAGTACATTATTTGTACCTTTATAATATAAAATCTTCTCATCAAGGAGGTTAAAATGAAAAAGATCGGTTTGGTTTTTGCCGTATTATTTATTTCAATTTTTATGGTTGGGTGTAAAAGCCCGACCAGTCCTTCTCATAGTATTCCGCAAGATAGGAATATTCAGGTAGACTATATCAGACAGCCACCGGTTGATTATAGTGTAGGAGACGTAGTTATCCTGAGATGGAGTTATCCCAATTATCAAGAGGGCGTAGCAGCAATGTATAGAATTTTCGAGGACAACTTCACCTGCAGAATACAGATTAAAACAGAAACAAAAATCACCATGAAAGTTGAAGACATTAGGAAGTTTTATGAATGTGGTTGGGTACGAAAACGTCTGTTAATTGATGGACACGAGTTCATTTTTGATGGCTCAATAAGCGGCAGCATCGAATTCATCTACCATAATAATGGGAAGATTGAGCTCACCAAGTACTAATACGTTTCAGGGCAAGCAAAGTCAATTTGCTTGCCCTGTTTTTCCCCCACCTATGCATAGGTGGGGGATTTTCTTTATTATTCACAATATTATATTTTTATTTCTATTTATGTTTTACGTGTGATATAATATATTGTGATATAATATATATAGAAAATATTATTAGGGAATAATATTAAATAATGAAGGGATTTCTGCTCAGTTGTATCAATAGAAAAAATACAAAATATTTTAAGTATTTTAGATTTTTAATAATCGGAATAATTGTTATTTCGATTATTTTTATATTTTTCGAAGCCGTCTCTCTTGTTGAGGCACAGCCGCTAGGCAATTTTGGCGGAGATATTAATGGATCCGTAAGCCCAATTCATGCTAGTACCAGTATTACGATTTCGGGAACGGTTACTGGGAATGGATACAATAACGGAAGATGTGTGTCTACCTGCCTTGAGGGTCCAACCGTCAACGATGTTGTCGTCTATGAAGTATATAAATTAGAGTACAGTATTGACGGTGGTGCATGGGTAGATATAAGTAGTTCATTGGCGCAGACTACACAAGGTCAAGATTCTGCCTGCCCCTGTGAAACATATACTCTTCACAGGTACAGTTATAGCAGGACAATTAATATTACTGCATTGCCGCAGGGCAACCATACAATTAAAGTGCGCGCAACAACTGATTCTGGCCTGATTTTAGAAACCGGAAATATGCCTTTTGACAATATTCCTTTTGACTTTCAGGTTGTTCCGGAAGTTGATTCGGGTTTGGTTTATCAAAGCGGTACACATTCAGTAGGTGTCAGAGTTGGCAGACTACAAGGAGCGGCAGCGTCAGTAATTTTGTCCGCATCGGGCAATCCTGCGAATTCCACGGTTTCTTTTTCTCCAGCTTCTTGCACGCCGAATGACGAATGCGTTTCTATGATGACTATTCAAACTCAGGCTGGTACGCCGACCGGAAGCTTTATTATAGACATTACCGGAACTTCTGGCGCGTTGATCCGCCACGGATATTACACTTTAACTGTTGATGCGATGCCGCCAATAATAATTACTGGTTTAGTCGTTGATCCTGCGGTGGGGATTGCACCATTATACGATGTGGGAATCATTGTTAATTCCAGTGGCACAGCAACTGGGCCAATGAGTATTCAAATTGATTGTCAATACAATGGCATAACCCCTTCTTTTGATTATACGGTCAACACCGATCCAGCCTCTATGTCTTATTATTACGGCCCAACCACCACTGGAGCAGGTACGGGATGTGATTACCCGTTAGCAACTGAAGAATCTTATTTGGTTTTAGTTAGATTAACCAGAGGAGGATATACGGCAGAAGGGACCACTGAGGTTAATACTACACTTATGCCTCTTGATGTTTGTGCACAACGAGTTTCTGGTGGCGGAGCCAGAATAATGGCAGGAATACAAGAATCCTGGCCAACTAATTCTATTCATGTTTATGAAACCAGTGGTAGAGGACCTTCTTTGCGCGGAGGATTTTATCAAATGGACTTTAATTGTAGTTCCTGCAACCCTATAGATTACAGTGATTATCGTAGTGGCATAATTACTGCTTTTGAATACAGGTTTGATAATACCGGACTGTGGACGCCGCTGACTAAACTTCCTACCTATCCACCATATCAATGGGGCCCTTTTAGTGAATTTGGTTTAGAGGGTTGTTATATCTGGACTGGTTGTTGTCTTCAAGAACAATATATGTATAACATGTATTGGTTTGATTTTAATCTTGATATTTCCGCTCTCTCAGTCGGCGATCACACTTTAAACTTAAGAGCCAGAGAAGAATGGACTCATGAAGGAGGTAATAATTATCGGGGTATAACTTTTGAACCCTACAGTTTTGTTAATAATATTTATCAAAACATCCCCTTTTCCAAAAACGGAGCACCGGGAATAGGATTAATTTCTCCTACTAATGGTTCATATATTAACGCTGCTTCACCCAATCCAACATTTTCTGCTCAGGTAACTGACCCCAATGTTGGCCAGCCATTATTTGCGCATTTTCAGATTGTTGGATTCGGAGAAAATGATGGTACAACTGTGGTTACCCCACAAACCAGTTCTTGGGGGCCTGTAAACGGTATTCCCGACGGGACATATACTTGGCGGGCTTACGCTCAAGACAGTGTTGGAGCACAGAGTTCATGGTCCAGCTACTGGACCTTTATTAAAGACACTGCTTTACCGGTTCCCAACATTTCTGCAGCAGTTAATCCTTCTGGTTCAACCACAATCAGGGTTACTTTAACCAATCAGGATTCAGGAACCGGAGTTAATGCCGGAGAAGTGCAAGTAAGATCAAGAACTTATCCTTCAGGAACTTACGGTTCTTGGGGAACATCAGGATTGCCCAACAACGGCTCAACCTATACTTCCTTTGACTTTTCCGGAACCAACAACTATTGTTACCAATTTCAATACCGTAACCGCGATGCAGCAGGAAACTGGAGTGCTTCCTGGGTTCAATCAACCGAGGTTTGTCTAGTTTACGGAGCTGCTACTTGTACGCTTACTGCCAGCCCAAGCTTAATTAATTCCGGACAAACCTCTACCATTTCCTGGACTTCTACCAATGCTACTTCCTGCGCTGCTACCACGCCCAGTAACTGGACAACATCAACTGCCACTTCAGGCAGCCAAAACGTTTCACCGACCTCAACCACTACTTACAATATGCAATGTACTGGACCGGGAGGTTCAGGAACCTGTTCAACTACGGTTACTGTAAACAGCGCGCCGAGCACTCCCACTTTAATTTCTCCTGCTAACAACTCTTACGTTAACGCTGCTTCGCCCAATCCCACTTTCCAGGCAACGGTTTCTGATCCCAATACCGGACAGCAAGTAAGGGCGCTATTTGAAATTACCGGATTCGGCAACGGCAATGGCAGTTACGTTACCACTTCCGGAACCTCTTCCTGGGGACCGGTATCAGGAATTAATGACGGAACATATACCTGGAGAGCAAGAGCAGAAGATGCCTTGGGCTTAACCAGCGCATATACCAGCTACTGGACCTTTATTAAAGACACTGCTTTACCGGTTCCCAACATTTCTGCAGCAGTTAATCCTTCTGGTTCAACCACAATCAGGGTTACTTTAACCAATCAGGATTCAGGAACCGGAGTTAATGCCGGAGAAGTGCAAGTAAGATCAAGAACTTATCCTTCAGGAACTTACGGTTCTTGGGGAACATCAGGATTGCCCAACAACGGCTCAACCTATACTTCCTTTGACTTTTCCGGAACCAACAACTATTGTTACCAATTTCAATACCGTAACCGCGATGCAGCAGGAAACTGGAGTGCTTCCTGGGTTCAATCAACCGAGGTTTGTCTAGTTTACGGAGCTGCTACTTGTACGCTTACTGCCAGCCCAAGCTTAATTAATTCCGGACAAACCTCTACCATTTCCTGGACTTCTACCAATGCTACTTCCTGCGCTGCTACCACGCCCAGTAACTGGACAACATCAACTGCCACTTCAGGCAGCCAAAACGTTTCACCGACCTCAACCACTACTTACAATATGCAATGTACTGGACCGGGAGGTTCAGGAACCTGTTCAACTACGGTTACTGTAAACAGCGCGCCGAGCACTCCCACTTTAATTTCTCCTGCTAACAACTCTTACGTTAACGCTGCTTCGCCCAATCCCACTTTCCAGGCAACGGTTTCTGATCCCAATACCGGACAGCAAGTAAGGGCGCTATTTGAAATTACCGGATTCGGCAACGGCAATGGCAGTTACGTTACCACTTCCGGAACCTCTTCCTGGGGACCGGTATCAGGAATTAATGACGGAACATATACCTGGAGAGCAAGAGCAGAAGATGCCTTGGGCTTAACCAGCGCATATACCAGCTACTGGACCTTTATTAAAGACACGGTTCCTCCAATAGCGGGAATTTCTTATACTGACGGAACAATTACTAGTGCAAATATAGTTTTAAATCTCAGCGGTGCAGATGAACGTACCGGAGTTGTTGCGAATTCGGGAAGAATTGAAGTTTCTGAAAATGGCGGCGCTTGGGCATTTGTGGCAAATACCTCAACACCCACTAGTACTTATACCTATACCGGAGTTAACGGTAGAACTTATGCTTTTAGATATCGGGTTACTGACGGAGCAGGCAATAATTCGTTATGGGCAACTGGTAATAATGTAACTATCACTATGCCAATTCAGGCAGATATTAATATTGGACCAGTTGGCGGGCCGTATACTAATGGACCGTATGCAGCGGTTTCGGGACAAAATATTGCTTTACAATGGATTGTGTCTAATGCAACTTCTTGTACCCGAGCATCTGATCCTGACAATGCTCAGTGGCCGGATGGTAATCTTAGTCAAATTAACGGCACTTATACTTTAACCATTACTAACATCACCACCACTACCACTTTTTCAATTAGTTGTACTGGGCCAGGAGGAACGCAAAGCGATTCCGTAATAGTAAATGTAAACCGCAGACCAACGGCGGGAAACTTGAGCTTTATGAATTCCGACTTTTGTTCCACTTCTCCTGCTTACTTCTTCTCTTGGACTTATTCTGACCCGGACAATGATACCCAAAGCAGATTTGATTTTC
>FWPV01001480.1_pt1 | contig 65132 bp, 48 predicted proteins | sample 2228371 | NCBI WGS metagenome assembly FWPV01 (sample SAMEA103939776, study PRJEB20133) | metagenome
CGCATTGAGCGTCTCACCGTCTGTCGAGCCATCATCGATCATTAGCAACTCGAAATCTTGCCAGCTCTGCGCTAGGATGGATTCAACCGCCTTACGTAAAAAAGTCACGCTCTCGTTGTATACTGGCAGTAATACACTTGCTGCAGGTCTTGTCCACATAATTATTTCCCCGAGCCATCAACATCATTATGCTTGTTGGACAGTATCTCAGAATAAATCCTGAGATATTCTTGGCAGTACGCGGCAATCGAGTATTCCTGCTCGACCTTCTTGCGCGCTGCTTCCCCCATTCTCAATCGCAGCTCCGGGTCTAGAATCAGTCTTAGCATGGCTACCTTCCATTGAGAGGGGTCCAAGGGTAAGATATACCCCTCTAAGCCGTTGGTTACTATTCGATCTGCCCACGTCGCATCGCTTATGATTACTGGTATCCCCCTGCTCATTGCTTCGAGCAACGCGTAATTTAAATAAACGACGTCAGCAGGCAACAAGAAGACGTCAGCTTTATCTAACCAGTCCTTTGGCTGCTCTGTCCAGGGAATAAAGTCGACAGGTATGTCAAGGCCGTTCACAATTTTTCGAAGTGCCATTTCTTTTGAGTATTTGGGGTCTTTTGGGTTGTTCATAAAACCGACTACAGCGAGTCGTATGCCCGAAGAAGCCTTAAGCCCCAATTCCCCACATATATCCTTAAAGGCCGAGACAATTATCTCCGGATAACGAAAGGATCTTATCATATTCAAATAGAGCAGATTGCAGCGACCAGGTTCACTACGACGCTTGTAGAAGCTTTCCAAGGGGACCGCATTATGGAGAAAAAAGGATCCAGCGAGCCTGTATCTCCTTAAGAAATCGACCATGTAAGGTTCCTTGTAGATGACATATTTGGCCACCCTGTACGTCAATCCAAAAAACAGTCTGCTCCGCCACGCCATGAGCCGTTTGATGTAAGATAATTCCTGTCCTCTGGCGATTATTACCGTCGGAATCCTGTAAAGTTTCAGGAGAATGGCAGTCATAAACTGACTGATTCCGAACGGATATATCTCTGCTAAATCTATCTGCCGAGACTGCAGAATTTTTATCAGCAGAACGAGTAGTTTCAGCAAACCCAACGGATTGCGCAACGGGGTAACGTACAATTCGACATTATCCAGGTCTTTCACCCACTCACGTGAATGCCCCAAAGAATCTGTGGTGAGAATTATGAATTTATAGCCATATACGGATAACCCTTCGAACTGATAAATATTTTTATGTCTCACAGTATCCATTCCAGCCACTAGAACGGTGCGCGTGTGATCGTGTTGACTAGAAAAAGGTACATTAGGATTACGCTGGGCCATCGCTTAATCGCTCCACTGAAAGTTGAATAAAGTTGAAGAAACTTCTCTCTGATACCTCAGAGGCGCCATACAAGAAAACCACTCGGGCTTACAAAGAACAGGAAACCTTCTGCGCACCGCACAAACTCGTGACCATGCCTGATGCGAGAATCCACGACCCTATCCTGCAATGGTCCGGGTATTTTGGACAGCCGTACGAGTGTGGTAATTCGTACGCTGCTGGTTCATGTTGCTACCGGGGTCTTTAAAAGCATACCGAAATAGAACTCATAGAGGGTCCTTCTGTCAATGCCCTGGTATCGCCTCCTGTGGTTGTAATAGTGGAAATAGGCCTCCAAATGCCTTTCAATCATTGCCTCCAATGCAGCCCTAGCCTTGAACACCGATTCGTGATTCCTGCTGGGGCTCCGTTCCATAATCGCAGCTCCTCTCTTTGTTCAGCAGCCCTAACACTTCTGCCACCGTCCGATTTTTCTATACCATCCACCGATTAATCAGTCTCGGAACGAGCTTTTTAGAATGTGGACAAGTCCTCTCAACCGAGCCAAAAGCATGCACGCCACAACCTGCGAAACCTTTCGGTTATACCTCACTACAGGCACATGATCGGATGCCTCTTGTATGTATCTCACCTCTCTCGTCAATATTGTCGACATGTTGGCCATGGTCCGCATCGTGACAGCTTTGGTCTCTTGAGCCAGACCAAGATATCTTCTAAGTACTGCAAAAGTAAGTAGCATTTGTCTTGAGTATGGCGCTGGATTTGAGTTGGTATTTCCACCGCGTTTGGCAACATCCAGCGCTTTGTCTTTCCCATTTCGTTGAGCATCTTTTCCATGTAGTATTCTTTGTATATGACGTAGTCGGCAACCCAATAGGTAGCCCTAAAACTTAATCGTGCGCGCAGGCTCATTCTTTTCTCTATGTAGTCCTTCTCTTGGCCTCTTGCGACAATAACTATGGGCACTCTTGCGATCTTACTAAATACTGCGCATAACAGTTGAATAACCCCGTATGGGTACAGCTCCATAAGGTCAGGCCTGTTAAATAATAAGTTCCGCAACACAATGCACAGCGCTCTCAGACCGGCTAAAGAGTCGTCACCGATGGGTACAAAATCAACATAAGGCTGCCCTCTGCAAACCTCAGCGGAGTTAGAAGTGCTGTCGCTAGATATTACAATGAAGCGGTAACCGAATTCAGCAAGCCCCTTGAACCGTCGCAGATCCTTTTTTTTCACGGCATCCAGAACGCAGACAAGTATCACTTTCTGTTCTGCACTCATGTGCTCTTGAACTCTCATCTGTTCTGCTCCATACTTGCAAACTGGGTCTTTCGTTTCTTTCGCACCATTAGTTGCCCATGCCTGTGTGCATCTCAATATTCAAGACTGCAGATGTAGCTCCGTAGGGTATTGGTGATGGCCCCCTTACCTCGTCTATCTGTATTTGGTAGCAACAGCCTGGTTACAGCTCCAAGTGGCGTTGACAACATAGCAAAACCTGGCACCATAGAAATTGAAGCAAATTCACCGCGAAAAGAAACGCAGCCCAGTGGACGTCATTGTTTCAATAATTTCCAATCTTAGCCCTTTAAACCCCAAACATCCAATTGCTAGAAAGCACGCCCAAAAGGCCACGGTAAACAGGCACAACCGCACAAACCCTGGGGCCATGGCCGATACCATGAGCCACGACCCTAATCCTGCGGCAATCGAAACCAAAACAGTTTGTCCTATGAAGGCCCACGGTAAAAGGTCCCGAATGGAGACGGATATGACGACTGCACAGAGATTCAAAAGAGTTACCGCAACAAGGTACACTGTGATTACGGTAGCTAGGGCGGCGCCAGCCAGCCCAAAAGCGGGCACGAAAATGATGCACAAAACGACGCAAATGGGAACGGCTAAGGCGTGTGTCCACAGAATTGACCTTGTTTTACCAGCCGCCATCAGAAGTGCTCCATGTTGTGTAATACGTAGTGGGAGTAAAAGCAGATAGATCGAAAATATCTGTGAACTGGCCGCATACTTGTCCGAGAAAAGAAAAGTCACTACATCCTCTGCATACACACCTAATAATATGGTAAAAGGAATGAGTAAAAGTGCGCTCTTCCGGGTAGCACTGTGCCATACTCGCAATATTTCAGCGTAGTTTTTGACCCCATGGAGCCTCACGAAGTCAGGAGTTACTACGGCCATCAATGATCCACTGAATATACCTATGAATGGCAACTCTCTTGCTGCCACATCGTACAGGGCATAGTCTTCTGTCGAAAACCTCGTCGCCACAAAAAGCCTACCCACTTGGAGTGTCAGCGAGCCCAAGATGGACGCAAGACCAAGCGGGAGAGTAAAATTTAGCAATGTCCCAGTGAACTTTGGGGCCCATTCATAGGCAATCCCCCGGTACCCTCTCATCACTAAAGGCGCAAAAAGCACCACCCTAACCAGGGCCGACACACACAAGAACGTAACAACAACTCTGAGACTGTAGCCTAGTGCAACAGGGGCGGTGACTGCCCCCATTTGAATCAGTGCGGAGAGCGTTGCTACAAACGCTGCAGAGCCAGCGCGGTGCGTTGCAATGAGGAATACTTCAAGAACCAGAAGGGGGAAGCTAAAAACAGGGAACCATGAAAAGAGGCGAAGCAATTCGGCGAGTTGCGGGCCGCCGAAGTAAACACTAATAACGTCGGAAAATGCGTACGTGGATACAGCAAGGATAAAGCCCGCTCCCACAAGTAAAAGAGCCACATGAATCAAGATAGCCTTCTGTCTGCCTGGGGTTGCGGCAGGTACAAAGTATGTGATGCCATTAGGCAGACCCAACATCACGAACGGTAAAGCAGTATTGTACACTAGCCAAACCTGTTGGTATGTGCCAAAATCCTCCTTTGGCAATAAACGTGTTAAAATGACCATCGCTATTAGACCGCCAAGACTTCCAACCATACGGGCACCTATCAAGGCTAAAACGCTATGCGACCTGTTCAATAGCAATGCTCCCATCTCAGGCAACGTGGATTACTCACTGTGTCGCTTCCATAAAGCCACTAACCACATCTTTTTTCTCATCTGCGGTAATAATGACTTGAGCGCTAACTTAGCCCCCTTCACCAAACCGGTCCGTATGCTCATCATTATTTTATACAAAAAACCTGTATCAATCGACTCGGCGCAAGGATCACTCGTCACTTGAAACCCGCACTGCGGACAAATTGCCAACGGAGGCGGAGGGGGTTTAATCATGTAGCGATACATACTGAGTATCGCCTTGGGTACCCACGGCATCACAATGTACGAACCGATCTCTTCACAAATAAGCAAGTTGAAGTAACGTGGATCCATTAGGTCCTGAATGGAAGATTGATCAAAGCTCCTGACATGGCGACTCGAGTTGAACCAACATTGACAATGCTTGCACATACACAATGAGTTTGCCAGATCGTCCGAGTTGGGTACAGTAATCAGAACATACCGTTTAGCTATTCTTGCCAATTCTTCTAGCGCGAGTCGATAATCCTGTTGAGGAAGGTGCTCGAGAACCTCCTGACATAGGACCAAATCAAAACTTTGATCCGGAAACGGCAAATGCGCAATTGACCCTTGAACGGCATTGCCTTTAATCTGCCTGATGGCCGATGTGCTTCGATCAAAACCAACCGAAAAATGGAAGGACATGTCTCCCGTAATCTCTCTAAGGGAGTTTAGGAATGCGCCATTTCCACAACCCACGTCTATTATTGAGACAAAGTCATTAGGTAAGAATTCAAGGACGCTCGTGAATCGCTCCCTTTCACGCGAATTACAAAATCTCTCTGGCCCCCATAGCGCCTCTTGCTCATAGTATTTTTTCTCGAACGACTCTGGATTGGTCATTTTAGTGCCCCTAAAGCTGCACACGTCAGAGACCGGTCGATTGCCACATGCACTTGGTGGCCTGGAAGTAATGAACTATCTCCTCGCAAACACGCTGTCTCTCAACGAGCCCTAATTCCGGATAAACTGGTAAAGCGAGAACCTGAGCCGTCAATGCTTGGGTTACGGGAAACCTCTGTCCCTCGTACTTCTCCATGGGCATGCACACTTGGCGGTGTAAAGCCTCAGGGTAGTACACCTCCGTTTCGACCCCCCTTCTTTTTAGGTACCCTCTGAGCTCTTCCCGTTCCTGTACTCGAATTACATATTGGTTAAAAACGTGACGGTCCTGGACAGCGCTAGGAGTCATAACCATTTTGCCTGTCAGCGCGGCCTCAAGAAATTGTCTATTGTAACACTCTGCGTTTGCCTGACGCTTTGAAATCCATTCATCTAGATGCCGCAGTTTCACTCTCAGTATCGCCGCCTGGAGAGCATCCAATCTGAAGTTACCCCCCACCATTACGTGGTGGTACTTTGGTTTAGCACCTTGATTCCTGAGGATTCGGACCTTTTCCGCGATGTCTTCATCGTTAGTCGTGACCATACCACCGTCACCGAAGCCGCCCAGGTTTTTGGACGGGAAAAATGAGAAACAGCCACAAGTACCCATGCTCCCTGCTCGTTTGCCCTTGTATTCAGCGCCAATTGCCTGGGCTGCGTCCTCAATGATCGCAATCCCATAACGGCTAGACAGTTCTAGCAGAGGGTCCATTTCCGCGCACTGACCAAAAAGATGTACAGGAATTATAGCCTTCGTCCTTTCGGTTACAGCCTGTTTTACTTTTTCTGGATCAATGTTGAACGTCACGGGATCTATGTCGGCGAATACCGGTGTTGCGCCTAACCGCATGATAGACCCGACCGTTGCAAAAAAAGTGAAGGGCGTGGTGATAACCTCGTCCCCAGGCCCAATACCTAGAGCCATTAAAGACACAAGCAAAGCGTCCGTGCCGGAGGATACGCCTACTGCATATTTGCAGCCGCAGTATTCTGCGATTTCCCGTTCCAACGCCTCAACCTCCGGACCGCCTATAAAACGTTGACTATCCAGCACCCTTGCAATGGCTCCGTCTATCTCGCTCTTGATGCTTAAGTATTGCGCCTTGAGGTCTAATAACGGCACCCTTGAGACCGCGGTCTTGTTCTGGGCTTCTGCACATGAATCGCGGTTTATTCGATAAGATACTCCGCAGGCAGTGCAAGTTGGATTTTCGCCCTCAGGCAATCTGACACCGCACCGACACATCCAGCCGATGCGCCGTGCCGGGTTTCCCACCATGAGTGCGTAAGACGGGACATCACGGGTTACCACGGCGCCAGCGCCAATAAAAGCGTATTCTCCTATGGTATGCCCGCAGACGATGGTAGCATTAGCTCCTATGGTCGCCCCACGTTTGACGAGCGTTGGGCGCAACTCTGTCATTCGAGGGATTTCGCTCCGAGGATTGAACACATTAGTGAACACCATGGACGGACCGCAAAACACGAAGTCTTCCAGAGTGACACCTTCATACACGCACACGTTGTTTTGTATCTTGCATTTGTTACCTATCTTGACTCCTCTCCCTATGAGCACGTTTGCCCCGATGTTGCAATTCTCTCCTATAACTGCGTCTTTCATGACGTGAGAGAAGTGCCATATCCGGGTGCCCTTTCCTATGGAGCACGGTGAATCAATAACTGCTGTCTCATGGGCGAAATAGTCTTTCTCTTTTGGGACAGATCTTTCCTCCAAGGTCCGTTGTCCCGAAGGGTGTGCCTTCATGGATTCGTAACATGCTTGCAGTACCTGTAACGTTCGAAGACCTTCTTTCGCGTCAGAGCGTGGCGATTGTCTAGTGCAGATACATTCGAGGAAATGCTTGCATTCCTCACGCAGGGGTTCACTGTAGTCGAATTGAACCACCTCTTCGTCACCCTTGACTGGTGTCGGCTGCCTATGAATCCATTCGAAACTGTGATCGAAAAGTCGTAGCTTCTTGTCCGGTCTCGAATCTTCAAAGACAGCCATTTTCTTGCTTCCGATCACAACGAGGCGGTGTTCTTTAAAAGGGTTCATCCAAGACACGTAGATGTGAGCCGAGACACCGCTCTTGAAATCAAGATGGCTGATGGTGACGTCCTCCACTCCGGGCTGGAGATAAGCCCGACCAAATGCCTGGACCTCCCCTGGCATTTCATCCAAAAGATAAAGAATCATAGAAATGTCGTGGGGGGCAAAACTCCACAGTATGTTTTCCTCGGATCGCACCTTCCCCATACTTAAACGATTCGACTGAATGTATTGAATTTTCCCAAGTAAGCCGTTTTCGATGATCTCTTTGAGTTTGATCAGTGCAGGGTGGTAAAGTAGAACATGTCCCACCATGAGGATAGAGCCGTTCTGGGAAGACAAATGGACCAACTGTTCTGCATCTTTGACATTAAGTGCGAGGGGTTTTTCTACAAGGACGTCTTTGCCTGACTCCAAGATTGACATTGTAAGAGCAAAATGACTCTCAGCCGGCGTTGCTACTACCACGCCATTGATATCTGGGCGCTTAAGAACGTCCTGAAACGAATCCGTCGTCTCTAATCCTGGATACTTTGATTGCAGACCTCTAAGTATTTCCGGATCTGCATCGCACACTAGCTTCAAGGCGCCCAAATCATGAAAATTGCGGACGTGGTTTTTTCCCCAATACCCGGCACCAACTACTGCTACGCATGCTCCGTCCTCCGCTGGTTTACTCATGTTATCAGCTCCCTATTTTACTATCTTTCATTGTCAACGTTGTAACTCTTGGATTCATCAGGAGAAAGACATAGAGCGGCGACTAATTCTGAAACGTACCGCAAGTCTTCGTTTGTCATACTTGGGTAGATTGGAAGGGAGACATTTCCTCGCCAAATTCTCTCTGCCACCGGGAAGTTTTCTTCTTTAAGGGAGTAGCGCCTCTTATAATACGTCATCCTGTGAAGTGGCTTGAAGTGAACTGAAGTCCCGACGCCCTTTTCGTTCATTTTACGGATAAAATCATTGCGGGATATCGGGCAGTCATTATTCAGCACTATTGGAAATAAGTGCCATGAGTGGTCTTCCATTGGAACCCTCACGGCTGGAAGGTCAATAGTCTTGATTTCGCCAAGTTGCTCTAAATAGTGCTCAGCGCATCGTCGCCGCGCCTCCTTCATCGATGCGGCCTTTTGTAACTGAACCAGGCCGAGTGCTGCAGCGATATCGGACATGTTGTACTTATAACCAGCCGCTACGACATCATACTCCCATGGTACACCAATCTGAGAATACCTCTTCCACGAATCCCTGTCGATACCATGGAGTCTCATGATTCGCACCCGCTGCGCTATTGTCTCGCTATTTGTAGTTACCATACCGCCTTCGCCGGTAGTCATGGTTTTGTTTGCGTAGAAGCTGAAACAAGTCGCATCCCCTATGTTCCCAATCATTCGCCCCTGACATCGCGCAGGAAATGCATGTGCGGCATCCTCAATAATGGCTATTCCATGATCTTTGGCGATATCTACGAGGCCTTTCCCCCTCATCCCAAACATCTCTGCAGCCTGGCCTCCGAAATGTACAGGTATAAAGGCTTTGGGAACTCCGTATCTCTCTATGGCTTCTGATAGAATATCCGGCGTAACAAGACTCGTGCCGTACTCCACATCTAGAAAGACAGGATCCGCTCCGAGGTACCTGACTACCTCTGCAGTAGCTGTGAAGGTCATTGTCGGGACAAACACCTTGTCGCCCGGGCCGACCCCGACAGCCTCAAGGGCCAGATGCAAGGCCGCCGTGCCTGAATTGACAGCCAGCGCATATTTGGCGCTGACAGCCTCCGCGAACTGCTCCTCAAACAGGGCGGTCTTTGGACCTGTTGTAACCCAGCCGCTCTCCAGGACCTCCTGAATAAGACGCAGCTCATCCCCGTCAAAAACGGCCTTAAAAAATGGAATGTGCCTCTGACTTGTTTCAATCATTAGACGTGGCTCTGGATTTGCGATGCCGCATATAGACATCAGATTTGCCTTTTTGGAAAAGGGCCATGAAAGTCCTTAAAATGATTTTGATGTCTCCCCTTATGCTGTTTTGTTTAGCGTACTGCTCGTAATGGTCCAATTTCCTCGGCAAAATGATGTCTCGATATGTCGCCACTGGATCCATTGCCTCTGCTAGGATCTCTTCCTCATTCCGGAATTCTATTGAAGCCGGGTCTGTGATCCCTGGTTTTACGGCCAAAACAATTCTCCATCGCTCTGGATAGACAGCAACCCATTGCCTCACTTCAGGTCTTGGGCCAACTACACTCATCTCGCCTTTAAGGACGTTCAAAAACTGCGGAAATTCATCTAGCTTTGTCGCCCTAAGGAGTCTCCCGACTTTCGTATGACGGCTAGAATCCCCTGGCTCAAAAAATCCATCTTCGGCGCCATCTAGAACTGTCATGGTCCGAAATTTGATCAACTTAAACTCTTTTCCGTGAAGCCCGACACGTCTTTGGCAAAAAAAGCCTGGGCCGGGTGACGTCAACCGTACGGCGGCCCATACGAGAAATAAAAGCGGAGACAGCACTAATAGTGCAGCAGCACTGCTTACGATATCAAATAGCCTCTTCTTCACCGTCTTTTGACAACTTTATGAGCTCTTGCTCATGCAGCACAGTAACTTCATCACAACATCCGTCAGTCCCCGTTTCCATTGAAACTGTATTCCGGAACGAGGCTTTTCAGCACCGCGCGTGTAAAGACAGGGTCCCCAACGCGGGAAACCACATTGAGACTCTCCTCGATGCGCTCCTTGTAACCATTTCCTGAGCCGTTCCAGTTCCCTTTCAACACCTTAACCTTCTCATGGGGAGTAGCGACACACGTTTCATCAGTGCAGACAAGTTCCTCAAAAAGCTTTTCCCCAGGCCGTAACCCGATGAACTCTATGGGTATCTCATCGGGACCCCGACCACTCAGTTCCAACAACCTCTGAACCAGATCGACAATCCTAACAGGGGTGCCCATATCCAAAAACATCACCTGACCAGACGTGCCCAGGACAGCTGCTTGCAGCACAAGCGTCACAGCCTCTGGTATGGTCATGAAATAGCGCTTCATATCAGGGTGAGTCACTGTCACCGGCCCCCCCTCAGCTATCTGTCTCATGAATATGGGGACAACGCTACCTTCGGACGCCAAGACGTTACCAAAACGTACCGACACAAACTCCGTGGCACTCTTATCAGCCAGACTCTGACAATAAAGCTCACATACCCGTTTCGTAGCCCCCATGACGCTCGTAGGATTGACCGCTTTGTCAGTGGAAATCATGATGAATTTCTCGACACCTGCGACATCCGCCGCCCGCGCAACTGAAATCGTCCCGCCCACATTGTTCCGAAAGCACTCACAAGGATGTGTCTCCTGCAAAGGGACATGCTTGTGTGCAGCAGCGTGAAATACTAGATCAGGCTTGTGCTCATTGAAGACCTTCAGCGTACCAGGAGCATCGGTTATGTCCAAGAGAACTGAATCGACTCTGACTCCAGCACGTAGAGCCACCAATTCCCGATGTATATGAAACAGACCGTTTTCAGATCGTTCGACCAAAACTAGCTTTCGCGGCGACCTTTGGAGGATTTGACGACACAATTCCGACCCAATACTTCCACCAGCCCCAGTCACAAGAACTGTCTTATCTTGGAGGAAGGCTCTGACCTGTCCCGTGTTAACCTTTATCTCTTCTCGTCCAAGCAAGTCACTAATTTGTATATCCCTGATCTGATTGAGAGCAGGCGCTCTATTCAGCATCTCAGACAGCGGCGGCAGGGTTTTTATAGAAACGCCCGTGGGCTTCAGGATGCCATATATCCTTTGGAAGGCCTCACGATTCAACGACGGAATTGCAATGACTGCTTCATGGACCTCATGCAAGGCAGCAAAAGCCGGGAACGCGTCGATGGGACCAACTATTCTCACCCCGTGGATTCTTACGCCCCGTTTCATCTCATCGTCATCAAAGAATGCCACAGGTCTAAACCTAGTGACTCTGTTTCTGAGCATTTCCCTGCATAACATCTCGCCCGCATCGCCTGCTCCTATGATAGCGACGCGTCGTTCCTTCTGTTGGGTCGACCCAGTCTGGGTATTTTTCACAATTTCCCTTGCCATGCGCAACGCATACCGAGACCCGGCCACAAGGACAAGCGTGAGCACACTATCAATAAGGATTACTGAGCGCGGTGTGCGCAGATGATCAAATGAAATAGACGCAACATACAGGGCCACAGCAGCCGTAACTGCATACATTAAAAACCAAGGGCTGTCCTTTAAGGACAAATACCGCCAGCTCAATGTATGCATACCCATGAAATAAAACAGGACGGTCTTGAATGACGCAGCAAATAGCATCATCCAGGTCCGACGGTCCATGCTATCTTGAGGTACATCGAAATCAAATCTAACCTCATAAGCCAACCAAATGCTCAATCCTGACAATAGGAACACGGACGCAAACAGAAGCCAATTAAGGGGCATTAAATCACGGATGCGCTGAACAGTACCCTCTCCTCGAATAATTACTCGTACTAACAGTGATCTTAGCAGTGATGGCATCTTCCAGCCTTCCTTTGAGTTAGGAGACAGCTGACGAGCGATAAGAACTGGTGAATGAACCTACGTTGGTGATAACAAACCACACGTTTGTGTGCGGACTTTTCTTTTGTAATTTCTATAAGAATTAGCGAGCCGAGATTTTTCTAAAAATGACTGTTCTACTAAGGGTCCTGTGTTTGTTATTGTATTGAAAAAAGGTGGTCTCAATTTTTTGGGATGAGCTTCGCTCCCTACCGAACACCATATCCTCGCGATATGTTTACTTATTCGGCACATGGGGGGGGTGAATCTACCCCTTTTCGCTTCCCCACTCCTAGATGTTCTCTGGTATAGTACTATTCAGAAATCAAAAGTACACTTGCGTCGCTTACTTGTCAAGAGACTTCGTAACCGTTCACCCGGAGCGATGGTGACGAGAGAGTGTTGCCATGGTCCGGGGTCTTTGGACAGCCGTACGAGTCTGGTAACTCGTACGCTGCTGGTCCATGTTGCTACCGGGGTCTTTGACAGGATAACGAACTAGACCTCATCGAGGTTCCTTCTGTTAATGCCTGGTATCGCCTCCTGTGGTTGTAATAGTGGAAATAGGCCTCCGCTTGCCCACGATCCCCAACCTCTGGACATATGACGCAATTATCGGCAGAAAACTCACGTCTCTCGCTCGAATCTCCTCGGGCCGGCCTGCCATGGGACGCCTCCATCCGGTAATTAGCCCCCTCATTACCAAAATCTCCACCCTTGTCGCGGCTTTTTTTTACACTACAGAATAATCCTAAACCACCCGCAGAAATTTGTGCAGAATGTAAGTCATAAAATCAACCATGGTGTGAAAACGGCTTTAGGGGCTCCATGAATATTATATGCAGATCGGACACCCAGGGGGCTCCCAGGGGGGTGCTTCTCAACAAATCCGGGGTCTTCTGAACAGGGAACACTGACGATTTTACCCGTAGGACAATGGCAGGGGCACGAAGGAGGTGGTGCGGATCATTTTGCGCTATGGGACACCTGTTAATCTGAACCCATTTTCCGCACTCAGGTTATCCCTGAGTTATCCCTTGACGATTTTGGATACCATACGACCGCACTACTAAATCGCAACTTCCTGTAAAATTTATTGATATTTGGTACCCCCGGCAGGAATCGAACCTGCGACCTGCGGATTAGGAATCCGTCGCTCTATCCCCTGAGCTACGGGGGCACAGCATCAACAATAACTAAGATTATAGCATCGTCACAGAGTACGTCACCACCACGGCTGAAGTCAACTTTTTTCTCGTAGGCAATATCACCCACATGTTATGTTATAGTCAGAATTATGGGGCCTCACTCCATCGGATCTACACTAATTTTTGGAGGAGCCCTTTCCCCATAGCCTCTGAAAAAGGGACTGTCTCCTACTAGAGAAAGGTGGTCATGGTTCTTATCGAAGCCATTATAAAACCATTTAAATTGGATGACTTGAGAGACGCCTTGGACGAACTAGGCGTGGGGGGGCTGACAGTAACCGAAGTGCTTCAAGCAACCCAAACTCGCTGGAGACGTCCGTCTCACTCATCAGACATGGGGCCCGATTCGATTCCTAAAGTTAAAGTGGAGATCGCTGTACCGGAAGAGCTTGCCACAGCCGTAATAGAGGCCATATGTATCCACGGTTCTTCAGGTCGAACTGAGGATGGTATAGCTGTCGTTCAACGAATAGTCGGAGTAGTGAGAATCCGAACGGGCGAACAAGGCCCAGACGCCCTCATGCCCTAGGCGTTCGACTTTATTACGGTTAGGTGATGCAAAGCTGGGCTAGCCTTTACTCGAATCATACTCAAGGTTCGTTAGATCTAACCATTAATTCCAGCTCGCATTGATCGCCGAAATTTGTCGCAAGCTCCTTCTGCAGCACCTCAAAATCTTCCATGGTCTCCACTTCCACCACCAGGCGACCGTCTTCAAAACACTTTAGTCTGCCGTGAGCTTCAATAATTTCAGTCACCTTTTTGGGGTCAATGGTAATCCACCCCTTCATGCGCTTCAGAAGCTCAGGCCCGTCGAAAGAACGCTCAATAACAAGATCCACTTCTCGGAATTTTGCACGCCATCCAATCACCGCGGGCTTCACCAGCAATGGAGACACAGGATCGTGCACTGCGGCGCATCTAAACCAGATGTCTGCTCTTACCATAATTCATTACCCCTTAATCCCTCGTTTAACCACTCCAGGTTGCGAGCTTTTTTGAACTTAAAGACTCGCACCCATCAACTAGAGCAACCTTTATGGCTCATACTCATTAGACACTGCTTATCTCTAGCTCTTACAAAAATATTATGCTTGCTGACTCGATCTGACGCAGGTTCCCGAGACCCCGTGATCTTTTTTTACGAAAATACACCAGGCGATTTTCGCAAGAGCCGTTGTGTCCGTCCTGCGGCATAGTATAGCTAGAGTCGCTTAGTACGGTCTAGGCCAAATCTATATCTCCGTTTGATCATTACATCAACCCGTTAACAAAATAAGCTCATGCGACTACTGCCGTCCGCGCGTATCTAACTCAATAAAAAAGACTTTTCAAGATTTAATAACTGTGCTATAGAATACTTAATTAAATGATGAATTAAACAAGAGAAAGTGGCTTGAACAATCTTAGCAAATATCTGCACCGCTTTGGGGTGGAAAACGCTTTCCTTCGTTTTTTTAGCCATGGCGCTCTCTGCGCAATGGTGTGCGTGTTGACGGTGGTCATCCTCGTACCATCCACCGCCTTAGCCGCTACTAAGAACAAAAAAAAGGACGAAGGTGGAGACAAAATCCCACCCGCCGCTGTCCCTAAAAAGATCACTAAAAAACTGGCAAAGGGAACTGCTTCTAACATACATGCAAAGGCATATTACTGCGTCGATCCATTTACTAATCAGATTATTCTAGAGAGAAATTCAGATCAGCAGCTGCCAGTAGCCAGTTTAACCAAGCTCGTCACTGCTATGGTTGTTCTAGAGCATCTTCCTATGGATGCCAAGGTAACCGTTCCTGACCATATTAAGACCGTTCCAAAGACTGTGATTGGTCTAAAGGCTGGGGATAGGGTTAGCGTGGCGGATCTCCTCCACGGCCTGCTAATAGGGTCTGGTAATGACTGCGCCGAAACTCTGGCTTACGCGTTCCCAGGGGGCAAAGAAAAGTTGGTTCAGGCTATGAATAAGAAGGTACGCACCTTAGGATTCAGACATACAAGATTTTACACTCCCAGCGGCCTTGACAAGAAAAAGGGAAATGACCTCAGTGCAAAAGACTCGGAGGATGCGTATTGCAACGTCTCAACTGCTAAAGAAATGGCACAAATAGCGCGCATTGCGTTCACCAACAAAATTATACGCATGATCAGCCTGAAAAAAAGCTACGAGTTGAAGGGCGAGAAGGGACAATCCTACGCTGTTCGAACCACAAACAAGCTTTTGCGGGATGATCTACCACTATACGGTGCCAAGACAGGTTTCACCAATCGCGCCGGCCACTGCCTTGCCAGCGAATTCAGAGGCGGCAAGAATTCATTACTCATAGTAGTCCTAGGCAGCCCGAATCATTTTAGAGATACGCGACTGGTTTACCGGACGGCACTAAAGAAGGCCCAGGAAAACAAGAGTGATCCCCTGCGGGATCCCCATCCCAAAACGGCTGCCACGCAATGAGTCCTATTCATTCCTTGGGAAGATAGAACAAGAAATTAATCCACTCACCAGGCTTTGTTTCACACCAGATACGTCCACCATGGGCTTCTATGATCTTGCGGATATTATAGAGCCCTAACCCTGTTCCTCTTTTGTCTCGTGTTGCATCATTTTGACATCTGTAGAACTTTTCGAATATGTGTTCAACCTCTTCGTAAGGTACGCCAGGTCCTTCGTTCCAAACATTGAAGACGTAGCCGTTTTCTTGTCGTCTCACTCCATAAGCGATCTTACCCCCTGGCCGTCGATATTTTAGAGCATTGCCGAAGAGGTTCCTGTAAACGATTTCAAGAAGTCCTGGAGCTCCATTCAACTCTATGGCACCCACCCCACCCATACTCTCGTCATAGCTCTGAAAAGAGTCAGGATAGCGTTCCTTCAATCCCAGCATGGCAGGCAAAATTACTTGTTCGTAAAAATTGTCGATTCTTTCTTTCCGTACCTGAAACTTCCCTGATTCGATGTCTGCCATGACGAGAAAGTCTTTGCTCATGGCTTCCAGAAATTTTGCATGATGATATACTACATTCAGCTGGTCTTTTTTCGCGGGATCTGTTTCTTTATCCAAGAGACGGCCGACAAACCCTGCTATAACGATTAGAGAATTTTTTGTCTCGTGACTGATGAAATTTATAGTTTCCCTGTAATTGCGGTTGAGCCTTTCGAGTTCCCTCCTGATGGCATTTTCTTTTCCAATGTCTTTGCTTATGCCTACCGTACCTAAAACCTTGCCCTCTTCGTCTTTCAGCAGTGAAAGAGTAAGCGAGATCTCTTTGATTTCACCGTTTTTTGTTCTGAGTTTTGTTTGGTAGTTTTGAACTCCGCCCGACATTGTCACGGCATTCAGAATACGCTGTCTTTCTTCGGGATCAACCCATACTTCTTCGATCTTCCTGCCCTGCATTTCTTCGGCGGTGTAGCCGAGCATCTTCTCGGCGCCTGGGTTGAACTCCACAATTCGGGAATTTAGATCAGTAGTAACTATCATGTCCTCGGAGCATCGCAGTATTCCTTCGAGATAACCTGTTTCTTTCGCCAATGCCTCGGTTCGTGTCCACATCTCTTTTTTAAGATTAACCGCTAGCTTCTTGTAACGCTCCTCTGAGCGTCTGAGCATGGCTTCCAGGTCTGATATTTCCACTTGTCTGCCTACAAGGTTGGCAGCTTCCTGAACGAAATAATCTTCTTCAGGACGGCTTTGTCCATGCTGTACCCTAGTCACATAAAGCTGCCCGCGTTTCTTACCCTCGACAATGATGTCCTTTGCAAGCACTTTCTCTTTGGTGGCTTTTTCGGGATCACCGTATATATTCTGATCTATTTCGAACCAAACAGCCCGTTGGTCGCCATCGAACAAAGCTGTCTTAACGTCAGTTATAACGCGTGCCATCTTTTCTCTTAAGGGCGATTTCCCCATAAGGTCTCTGCTTACGGATAAGAGTCCGGCAAGCTTTCTGAGAAGCTCAGGAGTAACCGTTGTTGCCGCCGAATCAACGTCCAGACAGAAAAAGTCGGGATTAAGATCCTGTACCGTCTCCAATATGACCCTAGTTCCTTGAGACGATTTAACGGATCTTAGATCTACAGATACTTTTCTGTCATTTCGGACATGAATCTGTCCCAGTAACTCATCGATATCTCCGTTTGCAAGGCCCCCAAAGGGGCAAAAGGGACATGGTTCATCAAGACCAGCTAAAACTCGATAACAGGGACCTTCTAAACCCTCCTGCAGCAGGCGTGACATAAGAGAATTTTGCTGCAGCACTTCGTAATCCGGTGATATCAGAGCGCATGGCTTAGCTATGCTTTCCAGTAGCCAGTTTGATGGCACGTGAAGTTCTGATTCTAATAGCGAGGCCTTTGGTTCTGGAATTCGGTTCTCCATTCATGCATTCCGTAAATGTATCAGGCGTATCGGTTTTACTATGTGAAGGCAAAAAGATTAGAGCGTATATAGCATCGCCCTAATTAAAGATTTGATTGACTATGGCATTGCCCGGGATGTTCACCATCTTCAACGGGCTCGTAAGCTCTCCGGAACCTCGTAATCTGTGAGTTCAATAGCCGGTTTAGTATCATAAGTCAATGGGCAAAGGCAATACGCGCTAGGCCTGGGTAAAAATACGGCAAAACAACAACATATCTTTGTATTGCGTTTCTAAAAATTGGAAACGCATTGAATTAACGGTTTGGTCTGGCATCCCCAAAAAAATGGTAATCGAGGGAATAAATCCTGGGTTAAGTCCGCAATGATATTGAGAGGCTGCTCAATGGAATCAGCTGCGATAAGACCTGAGTCTGGGCAAAAAAAGTGAACAACTATCCTTTCGCTCATATTGCCACGACATCTCTTGAGACTCGACGATGAACAGGCAAACCGACCCTTCAACATCGCACCCTTATGGTAAGAACGAAGGACTCCATACCAAGTGAGGCGTTCTGTCATTGCGAAACGACGCTCGACGACGTGGCAATCTCAGGTTTCGCTATGGCTGAGGTTAACTAACCTGTCACGAGCTACAGCCTGCGAACAGGTCCGCGCGTTAGAAATTTCCATACCCGTTGATAATAGTATCTTTTGCCCAAGCAAAAGGAGCCGTGTACTAATCATAGATTGTTCTCTATGGTGAACGGTAAACATTCCAAATGCCCCTGTGTCTAATAACTAACCCAAGTTATATCAAAAAGATAACTTTTTTATTACTAGAATGTTTCTACGGCTCTTTTTCACTTGACGGGAATGCTCACAAAAATGATAATCAATAACCTCTAAGGGGCAAACCCGGTTTTCTCCTAATTTCACCTAGAATGGTTGCACCCAACCGTCCTAGTGACAAATGTAGGAAACGCAAAAAAAGAGCATCAAAAAGAGCATTCTGTATAACAAACCTAGATGCGCTATACGTCAGCTAATCATTATCGCCGCAATTCATGCGCTTATCCTTAGCTGCTCTGATGCTGCACCTGGGTTTTAAGAACTGGAGGTCAGGTGTGACAGTTCAGGAAGTTCTAGACATGCTTTACGGGATCTTTCTGACATCAGGTATTTCTAATCTTAGTTGGAAATATGTTGCGATGTGGGGCGTAGGCGGGTTTTTTCTTTACCTTGCCATTGTAAAAAAGTTCGAGCCCCTTTTGCTTTTACCCATCGGATTTGGAATACTCATTGTCAATTTTCCGCTTGTACCCTTGATGGGTTATTCACCCGACGGCGCCCCTGAACTATTGCGCTTTGTCTATCATTACGGCATTGAATGGGAAGTCATTCCTTGCGTAATCTTTCTGGGACTTGGTGCCTTGACAGACTTTGGTCCGCTGATTGCCAATCCGAAAATGCTTTTAGTTGGTGCTGGAGCACAGCTGGGTGTCTTTGTAACGTTCTCTGGATGCGTGTTAGCCGGTTTTACGCTGCGGGAGGCTGCGTCAGTGGGTATCATCGGAGGGGCTGATGGCCCTACCACCATATATCTTACCCAACTTCTTGCACCGCAGCTCCTCGGAGCAAATGCATTGGCCGCCTATTCGTACATGGCTATGGTACCACTTCTTCAACCCCCTATAATGAAGCTCCTGACCAATGACAAAGAACGGCTTATTCGTATGAGGCAATTAAGACCTGTCTCGCAAACGGAGAAAATACTATACCCACTCATTTCTGTAACTATTATTAACATTCTCGTTCCTGCGGTAGCACCTCTCATGGGAATGTTTATGCTGGGGAACCTTATGCGAGAGAGTGGCGTCGTCTCTCGGCTCACGGACACGGCGCAGAATGCGCTAATGAATGCCGTTGTTATCTTCTTGGGTGTTACAATAGGCGCCACCTTACATGCAGACACATTCTTTAGTCCCACGCCTATATTCATTTTTGCCCTGGGACTTATAGACTTCGTGGTTTGCACCATGGGAGGTATCTGGACGGTGAAGATAATGAATCTATTTGTGAAGGAGAAAATCAATCCACTGATTGGAGCCGCAGGCGTTTCAGCGGTACCCATGGCGGCAAGGGTTTCACAGAATATCGCCTTACAATATGACAAGAAGAATTATCTTCTAATGCATGCTATGGGGCCAAATCTGGCCGGTGCCATCGGAACGGCAGCCGCAGCCGGGATGTTCATCGCCATGTTCCAATGATACTAATCAACCGTCTTTATTTTTTTGGTACCCACATAAAGTGGATTTTCTATGTGCAACCTAATCTCGTCAGTTTAGGTGTTATAGACTGACGCGGGAGACGAGAGAAAATGAAAAAATGGGTCTTTTTGACAACGTTGTTGCTAACTTGTCTGCTGGGATACGCCTGGGCAGACGATTTTCTTGGTGCACCGCTGCCCCCTGACGGGGAAACGATAATCTCTAGGGAAGATCGAATTGAAAAAAGGTATTCTGTTCCGTACCATGAGCTGATAAAATTCTACAAAGATGCATTGAAAGACTTCAAATACGTTAAAGCATGGGATCGAGGCGACTCTGTGTACATGGAAGATCACCTCAATCGACCGTGGCATTCAATAACGATTATCCAAGACGGAGAAAATGTAACACGAGTTCTTATAATAAAAGACAACTGGACGTGGATCATTGGGACCCTGGTGATCCGATTCATAGGCGTATTTGTCGTATTATTCGTGCTATACGCTGCTTTGTCTTTGGCTGGAGCCGTTATCTCGCGTCTAGTTGACAGGCCAAAAAAGAAAAAGGCTTCAGCAGCCACATAATCGAGATACCGCTTCACCTCAGTTTGCTGAATTATTGCGAGACTGGCAATTATGTGTAACGAGCGAGTTCACGAGGTGAAGCCTAATCATACTTGACATTCTTTTCAACGGCATTGATTATAGCTCAATCCATTAATAAGGAGGGTGCCGTGAAGGGAGTAGTATTGGCCGGGGGTCTGGGTACACGTCTTTATCCTCTTACTAAAATTACCAACAAGCATCTTCTGCCGGTGTATAACAAGCCCATGATAACTTATCCTGTGGAATGCCTCGTAAAAGCAGGCATAAAAGATATATTGATTGTCACAGGTGGAAACGATCCCGGCCATTTTCTCAAGCTATTGGGAAACGGGAAAGAATATGGTCTCAATCATATTAACTATGCGTATCAAGAGGGAGAGGGAGGTATAGCTGACGCCCTTTCACTGGCTGAGGACCATGCCGACGGAGGTCCTATATGCGTTGTCCTTGGAGATAACATTGTGGAATACAGCATAAGATTCGCCGTCGAAGAATATAAAAAGCAGCCCAAAGGTGCACGCATAATGCTAAAGCGAGTTCAAAATCCCCGACGGTTCGGAGTACCAGTTTTTCAAGGCGATCGAATTGTCCGCATAGAAGAAAAGCCTGACGACCCAGCATCAGACTTTGCCGTTATAGGAATCTACATGTATGATGCAAGCGTATTTGAATTCATAAAGGGCTTGACGCCCTCAGCACGAGGCGAACTCGAAATAACTGATGTTAACAACCGTTACATAGAGCAGGGAACCATGTCTTGGTCAGTTATTGAGGGCTGGTGGACTGATGCGGGCACTTTTGACTCATTGTTGAGAGCATCCAATCTCGTTGCCCAAGGAGGCGCTAACAAGGAGCCGCAAACATGACCTTAAAGAAGAAATTCAAAGAACCCGAATACAGACCTATCGAAGGGGTCAGCGTTCACCCACTAAAGGTAATACCCGATGAGCGAGGACGTCTCATGGAAATAATGAGGCGAGATGACTCATTTTTTACTCAGTTCGGTCAGGTGTATTTATCAACCATTTATCCAGGGGTTGTTAAGGCATGGCACTATCATAAGGTTCAAGTGGATCGTTTCACCTGCGTCAAAGGCATGGTAAAAGCCGTACTCTACGATGATCGAAAGGGCTCTCCCACCAGAGGCTGTCTCAATGAAATTTATTCAGGTGAACACAAGCCTTGTCTTATAGTCATTCCCGCCGGCGTTTATCACGGCTGGAAATGCATAAGCGAATGCGAGGCGTACGTCATTAATGTTCCTTCCGAACCCTATAATAGAATCGATCCGGATGAGTATCGAGTGCATCCCCACACCGGTGGCATACCTTACGACTGGTCGAGAAAAGATGGCTAGCTCCAAGAAATTGCCCGGTAACTGCCAATAAGATGCATCAGTAGAGACTTACATAGGTGCCACTTTGTTGATCGACATCGCAAAGTAGCCTTGAAACATTGCTATAACAGGATACCGGACTTTACGCTAACACACGCCTAGATAAGAAATTTACTTGTTAACGTCGATGCACGAGACAATACTTTGCCATTAATGACTTAGCTTCGGACGAGGTGGTTTCAAAATGCACATTGTTGTTACAGGAGGCTGCGGCTTTATAGGCTCGAATTTTATAATCTACATGCTTCGTACTTACGAAGATGTCCGTGTAACTAATCTGGATCTACTAACATATGCCGGCAACCTTGCCAACTTAAAAGAGGCTCGCTCCTACGGTGACAGATACAAATTTGTGAAGGGAGACATCGCCGATCGAGAAGTCGTGGATTCTCTACTGACCGACTCCACGGACTTGGTAGTAAATTTTGCCGCAGAATCTCATGTTGACCGGTCCATACTTGATTCGTCTTCTTTTGTGAGAACAAACATCATGGGCACTCAAGTGCTCTTGGACGCGTGTAGAGCCCATCACGTAGCACGTTTCGTACAAATATCCACCGACGAAGTGTACGGATCCCTCGGCCCTGAAGGCGCATTTACTGAGGACTACCCCCTTGCACCTAACAGCCCATATTCGGCATCCAAGGCAGCGGCCGACTTGCTCGTGAGAGCGTATCACAAAACCCATGGGCTAGACGTAGTCACTACGCGATGCTCAAATAACTACGGTCCTTTTCAATTTCCTGAAAAGCTGATTCCACTAATGATCACCAACGCTATGGAAGATAAGACCCTACCAGTGTATGGTGATGGGCTTAATGTCAGGGACTGGATTTACGTGACTGACCACTGTCGTGCCATTGATCTCGTAATGAGACATGGAAAGGCCGGGGAGGTTTACAACATTGGAGCTGGAACTGAACTTGCAAATATAGATATAGTGAGACTAATACTTAAGATGCTAGGCAAACCGGAAAAGCTCATTCGCTTTGTTCAAGATAGACCTGGTCACGACAGGCGCTATGCCATGGATGCCACCAAGTTAAGGAACGAATTGGGCTGGAGGCCTTCAATTGATTTTCAAGAGGGTATAGCCTTGACCGTCAAATGGTATCACGAGAACACAAATTGGTGGCAGCAGATAAAGACTGGTGAATACATGACCTACTATGACAGATGGTACCGAAACAGAGCTGGTTAAAACTTCAGACCATAGTCCTTCTCAAAATTAATCGCGAATTTCGGACATATTTTGGTCTGGTATTCCACCATCTACCATAATAAGGGATCACAACGGGACACAAAAAAGCGGTAAATTTTTGGGTACAAGCAGCTATTATGTAAGAATGGATCATCTATAAAAACAGGTATGAATATACAAAGACGCAAGACAAGACGCATTTACGTGGGCTCGGTGCCAATAGGGTACGACGCCCCGATCGCTGTCCAGTCGATGACAAACACCGACACGAGAGATGTCAAGGCTACACTACGTCAGATAAGACGGCTTCAAAAGTGTGGTTGCGAGATAGTCAGGCTGGGCATCCCCGATATCGACGCTGCACGGTCCATCGGGGAGATCAAGAAGAAGGCAAACATTCCCCTTATAGCCGACATACATTTCGACCATAAACTCGCACTGGAAGCCATACAACAAGGGGTGGATGGCTTACGGCTTAACCCAGGTAACATCGGTTCAGCCCAAAAGGTCAGAGAGGTTTGCCGGGCTGCCAGTGATAAAGGAGTGCCGATACGAATAGGCGTCAATTCCGGTTCCATAGAAAAAAGATTGCTAAGAAAACATGAAGGGCCGACGGTCGAAGCCATGGTCGAAAGCGCTCTGTCGCACGTCGCCATTCTCGAGAAAGAAGCATTCTACGATATAAAGGTTTCTCTCAAAGCCACTGATGTTACGAGGACCATCGACGCCTATCGAAAGCTTGCGCAAAAGATAGACTACCCTTTACATGTGGGCATAACAGAGGCTGGAACCCTGTTGACGGGCGCCATAAAATCCGCCATCGGGATCGGCCTGTTATTGGCAGAGGGTATAGGTGATACCATTCGTGTTTCCTTAACAGCTCCGCCGGAACGTGAGGTACAGGCCGCTTTTTCTATTCTGAGAGCTTTGAACATTAGAAAAAGAGGGGTAGAAGTCATTTCGTGTCCCACGTGTGCTAGAACAACCATAGACGTCATCGGCCTCGCACAAAAAGTGGAACGAATGTTGTCCCATGTCGAAGCACCTCTGCAGATAGCGGTCATGGGATGTGCAGTGAACGGACCAGGGGAGGCTCGGGAGGCAGACGTGGGCATTGCAGGCGGCAAGGGTATGGGATTGATATTCAAAAAGGGAGTTTCTGTAGGCACTTTTAGACAAGAAGACCTTTTGCCAGCCTTACTTCGTGAAATCGAACTCTTGACCGGCGAAGAACCTAAGCCCCTGTGATTTAGTGAATCGCCTTGCGATTATCCATATACAAAAGCCCGCCTATACCTGTTCTCCAAATTTGCGAATGACTGTGTTTACAATCTGTAAGAAATATTGACAGACTTGATAGCCGAAGGCTTGAGTGAAAACTTGGCTTAAAAAACGAGACTCGATTGTGTAATCACTCCTAAGACCTATAAATCTCTAGCTAAAATTCTGGTTCAATGGAACCCTCACGAAGAAGCATCTTTCCTTCTCGTTTAGTTCAGCCAATTTTGCCGATATTGATACTGCCACATCCCGTTATGTCTGTTTACAGTAACGGTAGAGCCTGAACTAACTGCTAATCTGTGCCCATTTTTTGTCAGCCCAACAAATCAAGTGCATGTTGCCTCTTCACAGTTTAGGTTCAGGACTTATTGTGCCATATTCGATTTGCTAACTGTAACGATCTCTCACATCGGTCAGAGAATCGTGGAATGCTGCCTGCCATACGGCTTTAGTATACCACATGTGTTAATAGCAGGAGCAATTTCATAAACCGACAATAATGTGAAGATCACTTCGCCGTTCATGAGGTATTTATAAAAAAGGATGCGACTTTTAGCATAAACTTAAATGAACGATGGCGCCTCATTTGAGCAGATGATGTTGACGCTGGGGGGCAATACACAAAGCCGCAAAACGGCCCAATTTTTGCACTACGATCATGATGAGGAAAAAAACATACATAACCAAAAATTGGCGGATGATTGCGTGACCAAAAGTTTCAGAATATTAATTGCGGATCGGAATGGACATGTCCGAGAATTTCTCCAGAGGGAATTTTCGAGAGCAGGTTACTTATGCGAGCTTGCAGCTAACGGACAAGAGCTAGAGTCCAAACGGCAGGATCCGCCTCACATTCTAGTCTTGGATTCGGACATCCTTGTTATAGAAGGTTGGCATCTGTTTGAGGCATGGGCTATGAACAAGCCCAGAATTCCCGTAATAATTCATTCGTTTCTAAGTGAAAATTACACGCATCCTCTGCTAGCTTCGGCCGATGCGGTTGTAGAAAAAAAAGGAAACCCGGATTCTTTGATATCAGCAGTCAATGATCTTCTAGCCCGTTACTACCCTGAAAGAATTTTTCACGAGGCTTCTCGCCTGGGGGCTATTCAGTATTAGGGTATCTGGGAAGAGGCCACATCCGCAAAAGCAAGTCTCTTAAAACATCTCTGGGGCTTTTGCGCCTGCCGCTAGGTTGGGTGCAGAAATAGGTTTTACCTCCGCCCATATTTCTCCCCAACGTGACTCCAAATGGGTTATGTGAAGGTCGGACTCTTGAATTTATGTTTGAGTAGTTTCCAGCGTGTATTCAATGTAATCATTAGGATCAAGACGATAATCTATTCCCAACTCAGCTTTGAGAGTAAATCGCCTATCGTTTTCAAAGGACGGCACCCTTATTATGGATCTACTAGGGGATAGGACTCGCACCGTCTCCTTAAGAAACCGGTGTCCCCTTTTCAAGGTGCTCTAGCACTTTGGACAAAACAATTGTATCAAATGGAATTTCAAAGCGATTTTCCAAGACATTGCCAACTATGTACCTGACTCTTGGATGGGAATGCCTCATCCTTGCAATTTAAATGTGTTTCTCATTGAGATCAATGCTCACCTCCCAAGCGCCGGACTGAACAGCGATGTAGTAGGTTAGGCCTCTAATACCGCAGCCCAGGTGGAAGACATGTTCACCATTTTGGATACTTCTGGTGAAAAAGTCATGGTACTTATTATGACAATGCTTCGTGTGAGGTCCACCGCCGAAGGCCACTGTGAAAGTTGCCCTGCCGGCTCATAAAGTTCGTTATCAAGCTCTAAAAGCAGTCTCAGGCCATTCTCAGGTGAATCCTCGGAAATAGATTTGACTAGTAAGTCTAGGATTTCCCTTTTTACTTTCGAACCTTACAAGTTACACCTATCTTTATATCTCCACTCAGCTTAAACACAATTTCGACATCTCAGCAACTTGCAGATCAAATCCAATTCTTTGTTCGCTACTTTTTCAAGGGAGTAGTGATCTAGTATGTGTTGGCGAGCATGTTTGCCCAGGTGTTTACGCAGGTCCGCATCGTTGATCAGGCGTCGAATATTCTCCCTCAGAGAAAATGGCGTCAACCCAGACAGCAGGCCATTTTCTCCGTGCGTTATAATCTCCCTGATGCCCGGTGAATCTCCTCCCACAACAGCTGATCCGCACGCCATGGCCTCCAGCAGCGCTTTGGGATGTCCCTCGTACTTCGACGGCAGCACAAAAACCGTTGCTTCATTTATGTACAGCGGCAAATCCCTGTGGGGCACGGTGCCTTCCCAGGTCACTTTCTCACGAAGATGCGAGAATCGGTCTTGAAGACTAGGCCTTAGCCTTCCCTCGCCTATGATGCGAATTCGTGCCCGCAAAGAGGACGATGCTTCTAAAAGCAGATCGATATTCTTTTCAGGAGCTATCCTTCCCACGAATAACAGTGAGTCAGGAGTAGGGACAACAGACATAGGTCGGAAAAGCCGCGTGTCCACGTAATTTGGAATGACGTGGATCTTGCCGGCTACTTGAGGGAGCCGCGCAGTGACATCCCTCTCCATCGATGATGTAGTGACCACCACTGCGTCGGCACCTGAGAACACTTCTTGTTCCACTCGTCTGGCTTCTTTGGCCTGGTCAGAGTTTACGCCGTGCTCACGCGCTGCGTTCGAGGACCACATGTATCCGCAGCGTGCTACAAAGGGGACACCCAGATGCTTTGCAGCCCTTAAGGCAGTTTGAGCTCCGTAGGTCTGATTTGTTTTGATTATGTTTGCCGAGGCAAGGGCCTGTTCGTGAATTTTTAACAGCTTCGCCTCATACTGCTCCAAAGGTTCAGAGGCCACATTACATAATATGTTTATTTTCCCCAGACGGTTTGCGTATTGGAGGTCCGAGCAGTCTCCGTACGTCACCAAACTTACATCAGCACCACGTGAGACCAACCATTGATAGATCGCAATCTCGCGATCCAGCATCCCTGTAAAAGCCCATGTTCGGAGTGAGACGCCCCGGGTGAAAAAAAGAACGAGATGAAACTTCATGATGAGGCCGCTTCTCTCGCTAGAGTAAGGTATTTATCGGCGACATCATCCAGGCTGGGCACGGCTATCAGTGCCTGAAAAGTCTCGTAGTTTTCTGTCAGTATCTCAAGAGCGGACAAAAAGTCTTCATGAGAGTGAAATGGCAGGCCCCCGAATCTTACCAATTCCGGATGCCCTCCTTCATCTAAATATAAAGCAGGCAGGCCGCATGCCATGGCCTCTATTAAGGCGTTGGAACAAGGGTCGTTTTGACTTGCAGTGATGTATATGTCGTGCTCCCGAAGAATATTCGCAAGCTCTCCGGAGGAAACAGGCGGAATGTGGCGTGCCTTTTCCAACGGCTCCGATACATTACCAACAAAGGTAAATTCATACCTGTTCCAATCAATGTTTTCCTCAATCCACTTGTACATAGGACCGCCTTTTCGAGGATTATTGGACCAGCTTGATGCAATAAGGCGGATTCGTCGTCTAGGCGTAAAGGGTATTTTACCTTTGGAGTGGAATATCTCGTCATCTACAGCATTGTGGATTACCACAGGCGACACCGGTTGGTATCCCATGTCCGTTATCCGCTGATAAGTCCAGGCTGACTGCAAGACCGTCGCGGACGCGAATCGGGCGTTAAGCTCATAGCAAAGCTCATCCTTGTCCCGATCGAAGCCTCTAATAAGGTGAATTGGACCGTCAATACGGTGAATTACATTGATGCGGTGTGTACGACTGAATTCTAAAAAGGCTTTCACATCAAAATGGATCGAGTTGAGGATGTAAGCGTCAATGTCAGGACTAAGTTCGTTTTCCCTCACTCGAATGCCTTTTTTCTGGAATGCCTTTCGCAAGGCCATCATGAATTGGTTGCCCCCGCCGTATGGTGGGGCAAAAAACTTGTGCCACAATCCAACACTAAATGTCTTTTCCTTCGTCTGTTTATTCGATGCGTACGCGGCTCTCGATCCGCTTAAAGAAGTTCTCGACTCTCTCTTGTCCTGCTTTGGAATGGCCGAGCGCTTCAATCGTAACACCTCTTCAAAGAGGTTCTGAAACAAGGGGGCTACCTTCCCGGGAACGTGCTTGTCCATCACACGCCTATGATGAGTATCTACTGTATCATTCAAAAAGCCACTTTGGATGTCTTTCATCACGGTATCCACTGCCTGCGGAACAGATGAATAGATGCATCTGGGATCAAGCACGTCTCTACTCAGTCCCACGTCTGTGCTAATTATCTTACAGCGGGCAGCAGATGCTTCAAGAATAGCATGAGGACCCCCTTCTGACCTGCTAGGTACAATATAGATGTCCAACATGTTATATAGTACGTTCAGTTCTTCCCTGGTGAGAAAATTAGTGTCTAAGTCGTCGCGGGATATGGATGTCCCTACGTATGAGAAAGGTATATTGTATTTAACGAGTTGAGCCAACAACCAGTGTCGCCTCGGACCAGCTAGAACCACGTGAACAGCAGCCCCCCTTTTTTGAAGACCCAGTACAATCTGCAAAAAAACGTCCGGACCTTTTAGGAGTTTAGGAGTGAGCAGATTGGATCCCTCGGAATCCCTGGAAAAATTTCCAATCAGATAGACGTTCTCTGGAATATGCCATTTCTCTCTCATCCTATGTAAAGCGGGATCCCCTTTATGCATTGGACAGAACGTATTCGCATCGATCAGGTATGGTATTTTGAGACACTGAATACCCACGCTACGGAGTTGGTATTCTGCCTGTGATGTCCTAGGTACCCACATGCTAACAAATGACATCGCATGCCGGTGGGAGGGTACGCTAAAGTAACGAAACGGCTCCCCTGCTACATGGCATATCACTAGCTTGGTTCTTATCTGCTGTGTGTTAAGTCCTAGCAGTCCTTCCCACCACACTGAGTGTATAATGTCGCAATCCTCGAGCGGTGCAAACTCTACCACATTCTCCAGGGCTAGGCGGGTTAACCTCAGGTCCTCATCCAGTGCCCAGCCGATTCCTTCTCCTCCTGTTAGGAATATTTTAGGTTTGTTCACGGTCTCACCGCCCTTACCCCAAAGCCCGTGGTGAAACCAAGAACCATCGCGGCAGTTTTACCTTGATCATCCCGATCACATGCTATCGCTAGCCTTTTAAGCCAGAAAAATACATACGCCATCAGTCTTATCAACCACCCTTTGGACTGACCCCATGAAAAACTTCTGTAACAAATGGCATATCTAACCATCTCTACCAGGACGCTCCAAAAGCTACCTTGCCATTCTACAATTATATCTTTGAATCCAACAGAGCTCAGAACTTCTTCCCAATAAAATTGGGTATAACGCCCGTAATCAGCCGGATCTGCATGGATACGAGTGAGGAATGGTGTGCACATAAGTAGAATTCCATCATGTTTTAGCACCCTAAATATTTCATTTAGCACTGACACAGGATCTTTAACATGCTCCAATAATTCCGAACATATGACAACGCCTACTGCCTTGGACCGCAGTGGAATAAATTCTGCGAGACACCGCACGTCTGGTTTCTTTTCAAGAGAGAGATTGGCGTACACCACTTGGCTGCAATATTGACCTAGATCAAATATGCCCCTCTTTTCAGTCCTATTTCCACCCAGGTCTAAAACCATCCCACGATCAATCAGGTCTGCGGAATGACGAAAATAGAACTCATCAACGTAATAGCGCCTCAAAGAGTAAGAAAGGTCCCTAAGGAATGGATTTTGCCAAGGTTTCATCTGATGCCCACACCGTAGTTGAACGTTAGATTTTTGTGGGCTGCTTGCAGCCAATCGTCCACCCCAGCGCCTTTTGAAAAACAACCTGAAGATTTGCGTACTCCTCTGCCCAAGTGGCAAAAGATCACTCTGTTGTCGTTATCCAGAGCCCGATCAACTGGCACAGAATACCAAGGCGATCGACTGTCTATCTTGTTTTGAAGTTCAGGTTCCCAGAGAGTGTTCCGGCAAGCAAAAACTTCGTATCCAGCTTTTCTAAGTTCTATTGTTACCTTATCTCCAACGTCGAAAGAAGGAAGCTCCGGGAAAAAAGACAATCCCAACGAGCGAAAGACTTGGTAATCGACAAGGCAACCGAGAACATGTAACACTCCTTCCGGAGTCCTAGTCCTATCCATTCTCACTCCGGCCGCTGCAACTCCTTTTCTAACAAGGCTCGTGTTATGTCCTTCAGACGTCAGTCTAGACGTGAGGAAAGAGAGCCAAGTCGGATGGCATGGAATACTATCCATGTGCAGGGTCATCAAGTAGCGAGTACCAGGGTCAATAACGCGTAACGCTAATTCCAATCCAACCGCATTCGCATAACTCCCCCATTCTAACTGACTAGCTAAGTTGTCAATCCCCTCACTTTGCAGCGGCACAGGTTCTGTACGATTTAGAATTACGTTTACTACTGGTAAATCCGAGAATATGGCCAGATACTCCTCTGGCGAATTGTTATCCACAACCCACAATTCATGCTGCTGACTTGTAAATCGTGTAATTGACCGGATGCAAGTCTCAAGTATTCTCACTGACAACGCATTTGGAAGGTGAGAAACTACCACAAGCCTATGGGCTGTAGGCGACAGGGAGACCCTCCTTAATATATGTGTAGCATATGACTTGCCGTCGATGACGATTTCACGATCCATCGCGCCTGTAATCCTACTAAGACATGGGGTCAGACTGCTTATCATGTCCAGTCTATGCTCCTGCACTAACCAAATGCACACTGTTCGCCGGCGCCGGGCTAGGGAGGTTGTCTATCATAAAAGTAAACTAAGTATGATCTAATACAGCCTTCGGAGATGTCTCTGTGTTTGCGGCTCCCTTGGCACTCGATGGAACCAAATCAGAACTGTATGGAGTCAATTCCCATTCACATTCGCCTGTAATGATCCCCCGAGCCCTCTTGGGTCCCACAACAGCAAAACTCACTATGCCGGCAATGCGTTCCATCGTTTCAAAGGAAGCAGCATCTCTGGCCGCAAAGTGGACCTCATAAGCGCCGTTGGCGAGATGGTTTTCAGGATACCAAACCCGCAGCAAGTACTCATCACTTTCACCTCTTATCTTCAGACCATCCTCTTCCGATATGTTCCATTTGCACAGGATACCTGCCGCGTTGAGTATCCCCAAGGAAAACATAGGCCGATCCACTCTTCTATTTAATCGCAAATGCACTTCTATCCCAAAGGGCGTCCCAGAGTAAACTTCAGATATGGTCTCCAAATCACGTCCGTATACTCTCGCTCCGAAGATGTTAACTTCTTCTGTGGATATGCGGTTCCGAACGCGGTGTTCGAGACGCTTCTGCTCGCTCCTGAACACAAGGGTCTCGTAGGTATTGATGGCTTCTAGCGCAGTACCTGATGCGATTAGCTTACCTTCCTCCAATAATATCCCACGCTGTGCCACGAACTGCAGGGTTTCCAGACTGTGACTTACCAACAATATCGTAGCCCCACTTTCCCGCATCTCGCGAACTCGAGCCAGACTTTTGTTCTGAAACTTGAGGTCGCCTACTGCAAAAGTCTCATCAATGAGTATTACGTCGCTCTCTACGTTTACTGCCACGCCAAAGCCAAGACGCCCAAGCATTCCACTTGAATACATGCGTACAGGGAGATCGAACCAGTCGCCGAGTTCGCAGAAATCTTCTATTTCCGGTAGCCGATCTTCAATCTCTTTGCGAGACAAACCCATCACAGCGCCCAGAAGTTTTACGTTCTCTCTGCCGGTAAGTTCCATGTGCAAGCCTGCATTCAACTCTATCATGGGGAAAATTCGCCCGTATATCTCCACCTTGCCAGCGGTAGGGGACGTCACTCCAGCAAGGATTTTCAGAAGAGTACTCTTGCCAGCACCATTTCGGCCTACTATGCCTACTGTATCCCCTTTTTGGTTTTCCAGGTTGATGTCACGCAGCGCCCATGGCCCTCTGCCGCTGGCGCCTTGCGAGGCGTGCCTGCGCCTCCTCATTAAACCCAAACCCTTTTCTATGAATTTGGGCAGCGGTAGCCCGTATCGTTTCCACAGTCCTTCTATTCTTATTGCAACCTCGTTTGACAAAAGTAACCTCATAATACGTCAGCGAAATATGCGGAGAGTCGGCGGAAAATGGGCCACGAGATGGCCAGCATTACTGCGGTTACAATAATTGCCAACAATACCGGCTCCAGAGGCGGGGAGGCTCCCCTTAATAGGACGCTACGGAAGCCCTCAATCACGCCTACCATTGGATTTAGCATATAATAGGTTTTCCAGTGCTCCGGGACTGAACTCAGCGGGTAGATTACAGGGGTAACAAACAGCCAGGCCTGCGTTATGAATGGGGTAGCAAATATAAAATCTTTTCGAAAAGTCCCAAGCCCCGCTATAAGTATCCCAATGGCAAACGCTGTCCCAGCCATTAGTATCACTAGAGGGATAATCCATAACAAGCAAAGTCCGACCGCAACCCTATACCAGGCCATAAGACCCGCCAATAGCACGGCCGACATTGCAAAATCAAACAGTGTAGCTGTAACCGCTGCCAGCGGAAATACTTCACGCGGCAAAGCAATCTTTTTTATAACTTCCGCATTTGTAGTAATACTTGGCCCGCACGCCGCTACGGCATTGGTGAAAAATGTCCATGGAACCAAGGCAGAATAACTGAACAGGATGTAAGGGACCCCGTCGCTGGGGATATTAACGAAGCCCCGAAGCATGTTAAAGAGTATCATCAGGATCAAAGGTTGGAGAAAAGCCCACCACATTCCCAATGACGAACGTCTGTATCGGCTCGTCACATCCCGGATCACGAGTGCTAAAAGAAGTGAAAAGAACCTAGCGACTCGCCGACTCCGCTCCGAAGGATTGCTGTACAGACCTTTGCTCAAAAATGAGGGCTCATCCAAGGAATATTACTCCGTCGTATCCGTAAAAAAAGTGTGATGGGCATGCCATCACATAACACGATGGGCCCGAGGCATCAACTCCATCCTAACCGAAAACAGCAAACACCCACACTTCCTCTTTCCCCCTCTCACTGCAAACTATCTCATTGATTCAGGAGGGGCCTTAGAGAGAGATTCCTTGCTGACAGCCATCAGCGTTACCAGAGCCTTTGCCACCGGTACTTCTTTGGCTCTACGCAAGTCAAAAATGTCTGATTCGGCCACTATTATCCGGTGTCCTTCTCTAATGACCCTAGATACACATTTGAGAGAATCCCCATAGGCTGGTCTCAAAAAGTTTATCTTGAATTCGATGGTCAAGATTTGGAAATCATCCGGCACGATCGTAAATGCCGAATAGCCAGCTGTGTGATCGGCCATAGTAGCCATTACTCCGGCGTGAATAAATCCGTCTTGCTGTCTATGGTCAGGAGTTATCTCAACCCGTGCCTCGAAATGTCCCCATTCAACCTTTTCAGGCTTAAACTGACAAAATTTTATAAACCCGCGCTGGTAATCGTTTTTAAGGAATCCTGCGCGCTCAACCGTCAACTTTTTTTGCATCATCCTTCGATACTGTGGGTGAGGAAGATAATTTGTTTGGAACCTCACCACCTAATCTGATAAACTTAGGCTCAAACTGCTAGAGTGTCAACTAGATCAAAGTCAGGGAGAGAGTTATGAGACCGAAGTACGTATACTCATTTCACGAAGGGGACGGGAAAAACAAGAAACTGCTAGGAGGCAAAGGGGCCGGACTATGCGAGATGACACAAATAGGCATAAACGTGCCCCCAGGGTTTGTTATTACTACAGAGGCGTGCCTCGCCTACTTGGCATCCGAAACCGGTGAGCTTCCCGACGGACTCATGGAAGAAGTTAAGGAACACATAAAAGAATTGGAAAAAGCCACTGGAAAAGGTTTTGGAGATCCCGAGAATCCTCTCCTCGTGTCCGTACGGTCAGGATCTGCGCTTTCAATGCCGGGTATGATGGATACGATCCTCAATCTTGGCCTAAACTCTGATACTGTCGTCGGTCTAGCCAGGCAAACCGGAAATGAGCGGTTCGCCTATGACGCCAATCGCAGGTTCATTCAGTTGTTCGGAAAGGTAGCCATGGGGATACCTGATGAGGAATTCGACAAGGCAATGCATGCCGTCAAAGTTAGATCCGGTGCCTTGTCAGACATAGACATGACCGCCGAAGATCTGAAAGAAGTGTGCGAATTATTCCGCAACGTCGTAGCTGAACAAAGATTGCAGCCGTTCCCTGAAAATGTTTGGGATCAGCTTACGGTGGCCATTAAATCTGTTTTTAATTCTTGGATGGGCAAGAGAGCTGTGGATTATCGTCGAGAATTCAATATTACGCCCGAACAGGCCAATGGGACTGCTTGCAACATTGTGGCAATGGTATTTGGCAATATGGGAAATGACAGCGGTACGGGTGTGGGATTCACTCGAGACCCAGCTACCGGCGAAAACAAAATGTTCGGCGAATACCTCGTAAATGCCCAAGGTGAGGATGTCGTCGCAGGAATAAGGACCCCCAAGCCCATCCAGGCAATGGCTCAAGAGATGCCCCATCTTTACAAACAATTGGAAGAACTTAGGGACAAATTAGAGAAACATTATAAAGAAGTTCAAGACTTTGAATTCACCATCGAAAAAGGCGTACTCTATTGTCTCCAAACTCGCAATGGGAAGATGAACGCCACGGCTATGGTGCGTACATCAGTGGAAATGGTTGAAGAAGGGCTCCTAAACAAAGAACAGGCGTTATTGAGGATCAACCCCGAGCACCTTGAACAGCTGCTATATCCGGGCTTAGACCCCAATTATAAGGCCTCTCCCGTAGCACAGGGCCTTCCAGCGTCCCCAGGTGCTGCTTCCGGAAAATGTGTCTTCGACGCAGACCTCGCAGAAGAAATGGGTAAAAAGGGTGAGCAAGTCATTCTAGTTCGGGAGGAAACTAAGCCAGAAGATATTCACGGCTTCTTCGCTGCTAAGGGTATTCTTACCAGTCGAGGTGGGAAAACCTCCCACGCGGCTGTTGTGGCTCGCGGAATGGGTAAACCCTGTGTCGCAGGCGCTGAAGGTATTTCGGTGGATACTGCCCACCGTCTTGCTATCATGGGAGACAAGGTTGTTCACGAAGGCGACGTAATCACTATAGATGGTGCAACGGGCAATGTTTACCTTGGGGCCATACCGACTATTGCTCCTGAGTTTAGTCCACAACTACACACGCTATTAGAATGGGCGGATGACAAAGCGCGTCTGGCAGTTATGGCAAACGCAGATACCCCTGAAGATGCTGAGAGGGCTCGACACTACGGAGCCGTAGGAATAGGGCTTTGCCGAACCGAAAGGATGTTTAACGCATCTGATCGCTTGCCAATTGTCGTGGAAATGATTCTGGCCGACTCACCCGAGTCACGGCAAATAGCCCTAGACAAACTGCTCCCAATTCAACGCGAAGACTTCAAGGGTATTTTAAAGGCGATGTCGCCTTATCCAGTGACCATCCGACTCCTAGACCCACCGATGCACGAATTCTTGCCCTTGGAAACTGAGCTTGCCCAGCAGCTTGCTGATCTAAAGGAGTTGAAACAAATCGTAGCAAAGAGCCAGAAGACTTTGGATACCTTGAAGCTAGTTGATCCTCAGCTGCCTCCCTCGTTCATGGCTACGCCCGAGGGATTGCAGATGAAGCTACTAGCTATGGATACAAGCCTCATAGACAAAACAATTGAAGACAAGGAATTGATGCTGCAAAGGGCCAGGGTGCTGAGAGAGGTCAATCCCATGCTAGGCCATAGGGGAGTTCGACTCGGCATCACTAATCCCGAGATCTACAAAATGCAGATCAAAGCTATATTGGAAGCCACGGCAGAATGCGTCAAAGAAAATCTTGAAGTCCACCCTGAAATAATGATCCCCCAAGTTTGTTCTCTCGAAGAACTCCGATGGGTTAAGCAATATGTGGACACCATCAGACAAGAAGTAGAAGATGCATATAACCTGAAACTGGACTTCAAATATGGGACCATGATCGAAGTTGTGCGCGCATGCCTCACAGCCGCAGAATTGACCGAGGTAGCAGAATTCTTCTCATTTGGCACCAATGATCTGACCCAGGCAACATTCTCCTTTAGCCGAGAAGACGCAGAAAATAAGTTTCTTCCGTTTTACCAAGACAAGGGAATTATACCTGAGAATCCATTTGAATCGTTGGATGTGAATGGGGTAGGGCAGTTGATGAAGCTGGCCGTTGAAAAGGCACGAAAAGCTGTGCCGAATTTTAAGATTGGAATATGCGGTGAACACGGAGGACACCCCGCGTCAATAAGATTTTGCCATCACGCGGGTTTAACGTATGTGTCCTGCTCTGCGCCGAGAGTGCCTATAGCACGACTCGCAGCGGCCCATGCTGCTATGACGCAGGCAAGTTTTGATTATTAACAGCATTCTAGAATAAGTTTCGAATGTTTGACTTTCGGCGGTACGCAAGTACCGCCGACTCCGTTGCCAGCAAACCAGCAACAAAGCGTTGGGCAAAGTCCTTGTTTGGAGAGCACGACTGAACCAAGTGGTTGTTATTCGTCGCATGATGACGATACCTTGACAGATGACATACACGGATAGTAGAGCTTTGAATTGGGTAACTACTATACAAAGCCTTGGCTGCATTTACGAGGTATTAGGATGAGAAGACCAGCTATAATACTTCTTATAGGGATTATAACAACTTTCATCACCTTTATAGGGCAGTCATACTGCCTCAGCGACTCGTGCAATCCGAGGGCATGTCTGCCAGAACGGCCGATCCCTCCAGAATCAGTCGGCCCAATTCCCATTCCATTAGATTTGCCTGTTTGGCCCACCCTTATAAAGACAGAATTTCACATATTGCCATGGGTGACCTTGGGAAAAACTTCTGTCTGTTTGCCGGGAACCTGTAGGTCAGTTGAAATCCCAGCTCCGTGCTTCTCTCTCAAACCCGTGCCTTTCTGGTTCCCATGGCTCCGTCCGCTAGACGCGGAATGTTCAGACACATCCCGCATACCATAGACTCGCATACTTTATTAATTGAATCGAACTGCTATCAGGGACTCCACAAGATCTCTTTATTCGTCAATTTTAACGAAACTGACTTCAAGGCACTTAAGCGTGCCTGGCTTCCAATGAATTTCTTAAACACGGAATCCATGTGTTCAAACTAATAATACGAAATACACTTAGACATCCCTTGAGGGCACTTCTCACCATTCTAGGTGTGACCGTAGCTATGCTCGCCTTTGGCATCCTCGCTACTCTAATAGGTGCTTGGTACGTGGGGGTAGAGAGTTCATCGGCCAACCGATTGGTAACACGCAACAAGACATCTCTAATTTACCCCCTTCCATTAGCCTACAAGACGAAGATACTTCAAGTACAAGGCGTTGACAGTGTGGGATACGGTCTCTGGTACGGTGGGATTTACAAAGACAAGAAGAACTTCTTTCCTCAGCTTGCAATAAGCGGGACACATTATCTCGGAATGTTCCCTGAACTAGTCATTTCAGACAGCGAACGAAAAATATTTGATTCCCAAAAAAACTCTGCAATAGCAGGCGAGAAACTTGTCGAAAGGTTCGGATGGAAAATCGGAGACCTCATAACGCTACAAGGGACTATTTTCCCCGGAAAAGTAGAACTGATCCTGACCGGAATTTATAAAGGAAGGCGAAAAAATGTGGACGAGACAACGTTCTTTTTTCGATACGATTACCTCAACGAACAGCTCAAGAAAAGCATACCGGAAATGGCAGACAGGGTCGGGTGGTACCTCGTTCATATAAGGGATGGGGCGCGTGCTGCAGAAATCTCTCAGGAAATAGATGCATTGTTTAAAAATTCTTTAGCCGAAACACTGACTGAAACGGAAAAAGCATTTCAACAAGGCTTCGTGGCTATGACAGACGCAATTGTCAGTGCCATTAAGGTGATATCTGTGGTTGTTATAGCCATAATATTGATCGTGGTGGGCAATACCATGGCCATGACGGCCAGAGAACGCTCTGCAGAATACGCTGTATTGAAGACCTTGGGATTCGGCCCTAAGTTTTTGTTTATGATTATGGCAGGTGAGTCAATTTGCTTGGCATTGATGGGGGGAATTACCGGGGCCGCCCTGACTATTCCGGTGGCCGCTTTGTTTCAGCTTCAATTGCAATCATTCCTGCCTGTGTTCGAGGTTGATAAGTCAACAATTTTGCTTATTGTTATTCTCTCACTTGGTGTTGGAGCAGCTGCTGCGGTTCCACCGGCGTGGCAGGTTAGCCGTACGACCATAACAGAGGGCTTACGCAACGTAGGATGATCTTAACCAAACCAGTTCCATTATTCACCAAGAGGAATTGACTCATTTGACCTGATCCATATAGTAAGCTTAATGGAAACTGTTTGACGTCCTTGCTGTCTTTAATAGTGTTATGTCCAGCCAACCAAGTCCTGCTAAAAGATTAACATGGTCAAGAAAGGGGATTGTAATGTTCCTATTTTATCGATTAACCTATACTCTAATTGCCTTCTGTCTCTTATCGTGGTGTTGGTTTGCCACATTAGCTGATGCTTCGGAGGTTAAGTTGAGAAGATTTTTTCTCCCGAACGGATTAGAAGTGCTTGTTAAAGAAGATCACGCTAGAAAAGTAGCTGCGTTACAGTTGTGGGTCAAGGTCGGATCTGCCGATGAAACTGACTCGGAAAGAGGCATCAGCCATCTAATTGAACACATGGCCTTCAAGGGTACCGAAAGGCGAGGACTTGGGCAGATAGCAGCGGAGATAGAAGGATTGGGAGGGGATGTTAATGCCTACACTAGCTGGGACGAGACTGTGTTCCATGTTACCGTACCAGCTCAAGCCACCACCCAGGGATTAGACATTCTCCTAGATGCCGTGCTAAGACCGACCCTGGACCCTGATGAATTACAGAAAGAAAAGCAGGTAGTGCTAGAGGAAATCTTGGAGGGTGAAGAACGACCTGAGAGGAAGGCCTCAAAACTGCTTTTCAAGACAGCTTATACGGCTAGTCCTTACAAGTATCCCATCATAGGATATAGAGAGACAGTGGAAAAGTTCACAAGGGAGGACATACTTAACTTTAGAAAAAAATGGTATGTTCCTGAGAATATGTTTCTAGTCATCGTGGGTGATGTGGACAGCACTAAAGTGGTCAAAGACGTGGAAGCAATGACCAAGGACCTGAAACCCACTGGATTCTTTAGACCTCCTAGGCCTTCCGAGCCTGCCCAGAAGGCGATTCGATCTGCTTTTGAGAGGGACAAGAACTCCCGTGAGACCAGGCTAAATATAGCGTTTCACATACCCTCCATAGAGGGCAACGATGTGAATGCCCTCGACTTGGCCGCCGACATATTAGGTGCCCGGGACAGCTCGCGTCTAGTCAGGCTGCTAAAAAAAGAGAAAGGTCTTGTAAATTCAATATCCTCGTACGCGCTGACCCCCAAAGAACCAGGTTTAATGCTGATCTCAGCGACACTTGATTCCAAAAATATAGACGCTGTCACCAAAGGTGTAATGGACGAATTGACCAAACTTGCAAAGGAACCGCCTTCCGAAGAAGAATTGGAACGTGCCAAAGTTTACATTGAATCACAGCATGTATATGCTCGGGAAACAGTCCAAGGCATAGCCAGAAGCATAGGCAACTACCATGCAGACCTAGGCGATGGAAACTATGAAGACAAGTATCTAAGGCTGAATCGAGCAGTCACGCCCCCTCAAATCTCCGAGGTCGTGGCTAAATACCTTTTCCCCCCCAATCTTACTCTGACAGCACTCATCCCCGAATCAGATCATCCAATAAACGAAGAACAGGTACTGGCGACCGCGTCAAGCTACGCCACGCGTTCCACAGTTTCGTATGAAAAGACTAAAACCAATGGCAACGTTATACTTAAGACACTGCCAAATGGAATCAGAATCGTGGCATCCCCGGATGCATCAAACCCAGTCGTTTCCGTCCGGATCGTCCATCTAGGCGGAAAAAGATTCGAGACCAAAGAAACAGAAGGCATAATGAATTTTATTTCCCAAATGTTAAATAAGGGCGCCGGAACCTTGTCAGAGTTTGAGATTGCGAGAAGGATCGAGGACATGGGCGGTCGCTTGACGGGTTTTTCCGGCTATGATTCCTTCGGAATATCAGCTAGCTTTTTCAGCCGATATACTGATCCGGGGCTAGAATTGTTAGCTCTCATTCACAAGCAATGTTCGTTTCCCTCCGCAGAAACGGAGCGCGAAAGGGCTTTGATCATTAACCGCATTCGGACAGCACCTGATCGTCCTGTTCCATATGCCCTCACAATACTTGGGAGGACCCTATTTAAGGATCATCCCTACGGATTCGACAAAGAGGGAACTCTGTCCACTGTCGCCAGTTTTACCAGAGAAGACCTGTTCAACACATACAAACGGTACGCCGTCCCATCCAATACCGTGATAAGCGTGGTGGGCGATTTCCATGTGGAAAATACCCTGCGGAAAATAGAGGAACTATTTGGTTCAATTGAAGACCAAAAATTGATCTTCCCAACAGTTCCCACGGAACCCCCAATTACAAAAGAAAGGCAGGAAGTAGTAAAGATACCCCGGGCCAAGGCTCACATTACCATCGGTTTTCTAGCCACTACCTTTTCAGATCCAGATCGTTACCCCCTGGAGGTGTTGAGCAATATCCTATCGGGTCAAGGAGGTCGCCTCTTCCTAGAATTGAGGGACAAACAATCCCTGGCCTATTCCGTCGCCTCTTTTGTCAGGCCAGGTCTCGATCCTGGAATGTTTGCATTTTACATAGCATGCGACGTTCCCAAGGTTCAACGCGCCGTGCAAGGACTCTTTGATCAAATCCAGAAAATCAGGTCTGAGGTAGTCAGCCCCAATGAATTGGATCACTCCATAAACAATCTCGTGGGTAACCATTTAATCTCTTTGCAAAGCTCTTGGGCTAGGGCAGAGAATACAGCGCTGAACACCTTGTACGGTCTCGGTCATGACTACGACACCGAGTACCTAGCAAAAATAAAATCAGTCAAAGCACAGGATGTTCTGCGTGTAGCGAAAAAATATCTGGATCCGTCCAAGTGTGCCATTGCGAAAATCCTGCCGGATGAGGCTGGGCAATAATTTAAAAAATTGGATTGTCCCTTGATAGCGGTTGTGCAAAAAATTCTGCCGGGCTTACCATCAAGACCTTTTCCAGGCAAAGAAAAGCGCCTATTCGGTTTTGAAGGAGTTTGATCGCTCTCATGTCTAACCTAGGCAGCGTCAATAATGTGAGGGAGATGATATAGTATTGAGTGTTGTCGTTGGTTGCCTGCTCGGACTAAAACCATCCCATAAGGAACGTCTTTCAAGATTCGCTCTAAAACGTGTCACCCGCGATCAGGTTATAAGTCCCGAATTATCGAGGAAGCTGACAGAAATATCATGCGAGATAGGTCGCCAAGTAGGACTACTCGTGGACCGACAAGGCATTGTCCACAAAGTGTTAGTCGGCGATGCCCGTTCAATAATGATACCCAAACTCAGCGGGTGGCGCGTCGGGGCAGGGCGTTTGAGAGGACTGCGTTTTATACATACACACCTCAAGGATGAGCCGCTGAGTCAGGAGGACTTGACGGATTTGGCTACACTAAGGCTCGACCTTATAGCTTGTGTTGGCGTGGATCCTCTAGGCCTCCCCACGGCCGTTCATGTTGCCCACCTCCTGCCACCCAATCCACAGGGAGCTGTTTGGCAGATCTTGAATCCTGTCCATCCATCTCAGCTTGATTTAGACTTCCCAGCTTTCATAAAGGCCCTGGAGGACGAAATCTCGCGCTCTGTTACGGGAAAAGAAGCCAACAATCGATCAGAGCGAGCCTATCTTGTGGGCGCATGCACAGGCAAGATTTGGGAGGCTGAGCAGACACTCAGAGAACTAGGACAGCTGGCCAAATCATGCGGCCTAGAGGTGGTAGGTGAGACGATACAACATAGGGAATCAATTCATCCACATTACGTAGTCGGAAAAGGCAAATTGAGAGACATTGTTATAGACGCTCTTCACAAAGGTGCCAGCATAGTCATCTTTGACGGGGAATTGACGCCGGCACAGGTCAGGGCAATCAGTGATTTTACTGAACTGAAAGTCTTAGATCGGTCGCAAGTTATATTAGACATCTTTGCGCAGCGGGCAAAATCACGAGAAGGCAAAATCCAAGTGGAACTTGCCCAACTAAAATACGCCTTGCCAAGACTCGGTGAGAAGGATAATGCCCTATCACGACTAACGGGGGGAATAGGAGGACGAGGCCCGGGCGAAACCAGGCTTGAAATCGATCGGCGTAGAATTCACAGCAGAATCGATTTGTTAGAGAAGCAAATCCATCAATTGGGCCGTCGCCGGCAATTGCGCAGACAGCTGCGCAACAGACGCAATGTCCCAGTGATATCTCTCGTCGGATACACCAATGCTGGAAAATCCACTTTACTGAACACTCTCACTAAGTCCAGCGTATTCGTGAAAGACGAACTCTTTGCTACGCTCGATCCATCAAGCAGAAGGCTCAGATTCCCTCGCGAGACGGAAGTCATTATCACGGATACTGTTGGTTTCATTCATCATTTGCCTGAAACGCTTCTGAAGGCATTTTGCTCCACCCTTGACGAACTTGCTGATGCGGATCTCCTAGTCCACGTCGTGGACTGCTCCAATCCGGACTACGAAGACCAAATGGCGGCCGTGGAAAAAATCTTGGAGAAGCTAATGCTAAGCTCGATTCCCACTCTGCGCGTCTTCAACAAAATGGATTTAGTATCAGCTGACATGGTTCACAACCTATGCGCAAGATACGATGGAGTGGCCATATCAGCCAAAAATCCCAAAACTTTGGGACCTCTTATGGGAAGGATGGAAGATGCCATACTCCAAACTTTCGATCCATATTCAGTGGATGCACAAACTAAGTCGTTCGTAGTCGACAGCCATGGAGAATAACCAGATTCTAAGCAAAAGACTACGAATTTCTTTAGCCGTCATAGCAGCTACGACTGCCGCAGCGATAGCGCTGACATATACAGGACACCTCGGAAGATGGTATCGACTGGCGTGGGAAATCTTTAGCAGCAGGGACGAACTTAGAACTTACGTCATAAGCTGGGGCGCTTACGCTCCGTTAGTCTTCATGGCCATCCAGGCGTTCCAGGTTGTGTTTGCTCCCATCCCGGGGGAACTCACTGGGGCAGTAGGGGGATTTATCTTCGGAGCCTGGCCCAATCTGGTCTATTCCACCGTCGGGTTGACGGTAGGCTCTGTGGGGGCATTTATGCTTGCCAGAATCGTGGGCCAACCGTTGGTAGAGACTGTGGTAGGTCCCGCCACCCTAGAAAGATTTCACTATCTAACGGAAAAACACGGTACATTGTTTGCCTTGATACTTTTCTCTATACCAGGATTTCCAAAAGACGTCTTGTGCTACATCCTAGGACTTAGCCCAATGCGGTTCGTGCCCTTCACAATGGCTTGTTTGGTAGGGCGAATACCGGGAACGACAATGCTGAGCCTCAGCGGAGAGGCTGTTTATGACGAGAATTGGACCATGCTGGCCATTGTATCGGTGGCCTGTGTGTTTTTCATCTGTGTCGTGCTTTTTAGCAGAGACAAAATAGAGGCCTGGCTTAAAGCAAGGCGATGGTAAAACGGGATAGCCGGAAGAGCGTATCATAAGCGTTAATGGCAATGACAGACCAAACCATATATAATTAGCGTTCAATCTCGAGAAGAACTATATACGAAGATCAATAATGCATCTTGCTTGAGACTTCTCTTTGACAAACCCCGTCAACATTCCCATGTATGCTAAAAATAACCCCTTGCTTTAGAGGGCACGTTTTTGAACTGCTTTTTTGTCATACAACTAGGGCCACAATATATTCACCATCTCTGTCAAATTGACAGATTCTCAAGATAATGTTGTGCGCTGTACGCAGCGGTAGCCCCATCGCCCACGGCTGTCGTTATCTGCCTCAGCACCTTTGCCCTAACGTCGCCTGCTGCAAATACTCCCGGCGTGGAGCATCTCATCTCCTGATCTGTGATCACGAAGCCCCTTGAATCGGTCTCAACAAGGTCCAAAAATGGTTCGGAGTTAGGACGCAATCCAACGTAAAAAAAGACACCGGCCACTGGTAGCGTTTCCTCCTCCTGAGTTTTGACTCCACGCAAGCGGACACCCGTGACGTCAGACTGCCCCAGAATTTCAACCGGAACAGTGCTCCAGTGTATGACCACCTTAGATTCGGAGAACGCCTTCTCCTGAATCTCCTTACATGCCCGCAATTCATCACGCCGGTGGATAAGATGAACCGTTTTGGCGAATCTGGTTAGATAAACTGATTCCTCCACCGCGGAGTCTCCCCCTCCGATGACGGCAACGTCAAGGTCTTGGAAGAAAGGCCCATCACATACAGCGCAATAGCTGACGCCTTTGCCGTAGAACTTTGCTTCGCCAGGGATCCCCAGTTGCACGGGCGATGCCCCCGTGGCGAGAATTATAGCCTTGCACTGTATGTTATCTGATCCGTCAGTCTTTAACACAAAGCCACCGTCCACCTTCGTTACACTCACGACATCCGTGTAACGAATCTCAAGTCCAAACCTGCGGGCATGCTGCTCCATTTTTTGAGCAAGGTCTACTCCAAGGACCGGATCGACGAAACCAGGATAGTTCTCCACCGTGGCAGTGGCGGCCATCTGACCGCCAGTCTGCCCACGTTCAATGAGGATCAAAGGAATGCGGGCTCGGGCAGCATACATGCCTGCCGTTAGACCAGCTGGCCCTCCACCTAATATGACCAGGTCAGTCTCCATGTTAAGCTACCTTGTTCAAAAGGTCTTTAATCCTATTCTTGGGAACCGCTCCCACTATTTGGTCAACTACCTGACCATCCTTGAAAAGCATTAAAGTAGGTATGCCGCGGATACCATATCTTCCAGGTGTGAACTTATTCTCGTCCACGTTCATTTTTGCTATTTTGACCTTTCCGGCATACTCTCCTGCCAACTCCTCTACGACAGGGCCTACTGTCCTACACGGGCCGCACCAAGCTGCCCAAAAGTCAACCAAGGCAGGGATGTCGGATTTCAGGATTTGTTGTTCAAAATCCGTGTCGGTTACGTGCAATACGTTAGGATTGTCAGACATATCTCAAACTCCTCTCTTCAAAAATCTTGTTCATGAGCCCTTGCAATGTGCTCTCAGGAACGCTTTCAACTCTCTGGACATCTCTTCCGGGATGTCATCGTTTATTCCTTTGCGGCATAGCTCCACCGCTGTCTTCAAGGACGCGTACATCATGCCGCAAGGCGGACACTCCTCAAGATGCTTTTCCAATAGCGTACAAATATTTTCATCGAGTTGGCCATCCAGGTAATCCGATAATTTCTTGCAGAACTCTCTGCATTGCTCCTTCATTGCCTTTGACCTCGATGCTTTTTTGAATTCTTTTTCTCGGTATAATACGAACTCAGTGTCGCACGTACGAAATTACGCCCTCTGTGCAGCCTTGATTTCACCGCCGGAATTGATGAATCAGTTATCTCCGCTACCTCCTCCAATGAGAAACCTTCTATGTCTTTAAGCACAATTACTGTTCGATACGCCAGTGGAAGTTTGTCTAATGCCTCTTCAATCTTCTTGCGGCCTTCCAGAGACAATAGAATCTCCATGGGTGTGCTCACAAATTCTGCCGACGCTGGCATGAATTCGAAATTTTCCATCTTGTCAATATCATCAGCCTCTCCCAATAGTTCGGGCCTTTTTTTTCTTAAGTACATCAACGCTGTGTTGTTAGCCACCTTGAAAAGCCATGTTGCAAACGACGAATTTCCCGAAAATCCTGCAAGCCCTTTGTATGCGCTCAAAAAAGTCTCTTGCAAAAGGTCCTGGATCTCATTCTGATCTTTGACCATCTTTCTCAAATGGCGGTAAACTCGACCCTGATATCTGTCAACTAGCACCTCAAAGGCATCGTAATCTCCAGCCAATACCTTTCTTATTATGTCATAGTCATTATCCATTCAACTACCTTTAACAAGATGCTTCACAAATTAAAAAGATTCATGGTAAACGATTCATTAATAGATATTCTTCCAAAAGGACTACTGTCAAGCTGAAAGCTCAAAAGGCAAAGATGGAGCGGAAAAGCAGGCTGCATAAGGTTCAAGAAACCTATCACTGGGCTAAGTCCCTACCTGAGCGACACCCAGTGTAACCTTTTTTGATAACACGGGAACGACCTTGAGCCTACTATAAGTGGCAATGAAGGGGATGACATGAAACAAAGCGTGCAAAAGGCGGCAGAAATACTTATAAACGCTAGCAATGCGGTGGCGCTAACAGGTGCTGGAATCAGTACAGAGTCTGGGATCCCTGATTTCCGCAGCCCTGGCGGCTTATGGACAAAAGTGGATCCCGGCGAATTCTCCATTGACCGTTTTTTGCAGAATCCAGAACGGTTCTGGCGGCTCCACCTGGACCTCAAGGTTTCCGGAGACTTCAACCTGGCTTCCGCTTCCCCCAATCCCGCTCATATTGCACTGGCCAGACTCGAACAACTCGGCATCATAAAGTGTGTTATCACCCAAAATGTGGACAACCTCCACCAGAAAGCCGGGTCTGTGGAGGTCGTAGAATTTCATGGCAACATGCTCCGAGCCGCCTGCATCAGATGCAAAAGTTCGGAGCCCATAGAAGATGTGGAAACTAGATTCGCAGCCGGAGATCCCAAAGCCATTAGATGCCGAAAGTGCGATGGTGTGCTGAAACCAGATGCTGTCTTCTTTGGCGAAGCGATTCCTTCCAAAGCAATGACAATTTCCCAGGTTCAGGCACACAAATGCGATGTATTGCTAGTTATTGGAACCTCTTTGCAAGTATATCCAGCAGCCCAAATTCCCATGTCCGTGAAACTTAAATACCCACCCGCGACAGTCATCGAAATAAATCGAGAGCCTTCTGCTCTTCATCAACAAGTCACTGACTTACTTATGCTTGGAAGCGCTGCAGGCTTGATGACCGAGCTCCTCAGTGCCATCGAGGAACTTAGACGCTGCTAAAACGAGGTGATACTCAGAAAAGAACCGATGTCTCCACAAAAAAACCCATTCGGTTGAGGTCCGCTGTATCCCTGTCTCTTCTGATCTTAGTGTGCCAATATCTGTATCCGCCATTCACGGTCCAGGTCCACAGCCGATTAACTGGTATATCAACCGCGGTGGCTATCTCCCAATCCCAGCACTCAAATTCGTTGTAATTCCACCAGTTCACACGCGTCGAAACATTAGGACGCAATGCCACACTCTCGAATATCGGATAAAAAGTTCCGTGCAGACCGAAGGTGGGATAAACATGAGACCCTTCTTCTCTGTAATTATACTGAATTCCCCCCACCGTAACATCACGGGGACGACTATCCAACGTCAGAATATTCAAATCCACATTGGCCCCAAAAAGAATCTGGGGTGACATGAAAAAATCAAGATCATATCCGAAATTGATGACTCTTATTTTTTGGTAAGAATCTGAACGAGATTGATTGTATGTTGTGGTGGGCTCCCCTTTAATGCGAAAGACATGGATATTACTCAAACGTGCACTGGCGAAAAATTCCCAGGTCAAAGCCTCCTTCTGAAGGCCGAGATTTTCAGACAGGCCCAGTTTAGTTCTGTCTTTTTGGATGAGGTCTCCCTCCAGCGTGGTGAACCACATTCTGGAGCCGGCTGATATACGCAAGTAAGGTGGTACATCCCAGGCATGGACGTTTGCCAATAATAAGAAGCAGATTGCGGTGAGCCAAGCTGTTATTGCGTATTTTTTCATTTTCGTCGGCCTGCGGCGATTAAATAAAGTATTACATCAATAAATTATGCAAAGATTATAATTATATTGATAAAAAGTCAAGAAAAATAGATTTAAGCTAGCGAGGCAGGTCCACCGACACTACCGTAGATACACCTGGCTCCTCCATCGTGATCCCGTAAAGGCAATCAGCTACTTCCATCGTCCGCTTATTATGGGTAATGACGATGAACTGCGTATTTTCGCTAAGGGATCGCAGCATGTCGTTAAACCGAGTGATGTTGGCGTCGTCCAGAGGGGCATCTACTTCATCAAGGAGGCAAAAAGGGGAAGGCTTGGTCAGGAAGATGGCAAAAATTAGCGCTATTGCTGTCAGGGCCTTTTCTCCACCGGAAAGAAGTCCCATGGCTTGTCTCTTTTTCCCGGGGGGGCGGGCTATAATATCCACACCGGATTCTAATACATTGCTGTCACCGACCAGTTCCAGACTTGCCTCCCCTCCCTGGAATAGGAATGCGAAGATCTCCTTAAATTTCTCATTTATGGATGAGAACGCATTCATAAACATCTCGTTGGTTGTCTGGGTTATTTTACCTATTGTTTCATAAAGCGATTGAACCGCCTCACGTAGGTCAGATTCCTGAGACTTCAAAAATTCCAATCGCTCCTCTACGCTCTGATATTCTCTAATTGCACCTAAATTCACTTCGCCCAAGAGGTTTATCTCTCTGCGTAATTCCTCTATCTCTGTGCTGTCCGCCATGGGGCTGTCACATTCAACGGTCGCCGGATTCACGCCGTAGCGCTCCATCGTATTCTGCGTAACATGTTGCAGTTGCTGCTTCAATTGAACAAGCTCAATCTCTAGTTCATGGGCTTCCCGACTCAATACCTTTTCTTTTGCGGATGATTGCGTCAACAGACTTTCGATCTCTTGAACCCTCTCCATCAAGGATTCGCGTTCAGCCACTAGTGCGGAAAGTCGGCCCGAATAATCCTTAAGACTTAACATAAGCCTTTTTTCGTTTTCTTCAGTATCCAGTAATGCCTTGACGGTTACATCTATTTCGTGTGTGTTAGTTTGCAGTTGTTTTTCGATAGAGGCCGCCTGTGATTCCAATTGAATGTAGAGTTCCTCATCGTGGCGGAGCTCTCTAGTGATGGACGAAGAACGTTCCTCCAATTTGGCCACTTCAACTTGAATGTCGCCATGCATTCTAGCCAACTCTTCCTGTTGTGAGTAAAGGGTGTCTGACTCCGCCTTGCTCTCGGCCGTTTTTACTTTTATGTCGCTTATGGTTTGTTCCAACTGACCTATTTCTGTCTCCGCTGTAGCTAAGACCCGGGCCAGCTTTGTCTTTTCTTTATCAAGCGCATCTAGTTCCATAGCCAGGCTTCTTGATTTTCTCTGTAGGGCTGAGGCCTGTCCCTTAATTTTCTCTATTTCGTTGGCTTTGGTTATGTCCTTGACTCGCAGTTCTGTAGCAGCTTCTTCTACACGGGTTTTTTTTGAGGCAGTCTCTCTGTGTCTATGTTCAGTCCCTTGCAAACTTACTCTAGCCGAATCCAGAGCCTCGTCGAGAGATTTCAAAATAATCCTAAGCTCCTCTATTTCTCTACGCGTAGAGAAAACCCACTCCAACTTCGTATCCGAGTCACCGCCGGTGACCTCGCCTATCTGGCTAATAAAGTCTCCTTCCAAAGTAGCTATATCCAGTACATCCCCGTTACGTGACCAGAGGTCCAGCGCTTGATCGATGTTTTCCACTACCACACAACGACCCAGCAGATATTGCCCCAGGCTCTCAAAACCTTCACGAAATCTAACTACATCAGTGAGGTTTGTAAGTCCTTTGTAATGCACCGGCTTATGTGCAGTTTCGATCTCACGTGGTAATCTCGGCAGGAATGTCGCTCGACCTTGTCCATCAGACCTAAGCATTTTCACTCCGAATGCCGCATCGGTTGGTGACGAGACCACAATCGAACGAACGCGACTTTCCAGAACCGCAGCAACCGCCTTTTCATAGCCGCCGGGCACCTCCATTAGCTCTGGTAGCGGACCGACTAGAGAACCCTCTGGCCAGCTAGCACGCCGCTTCATTATGTATTGAACGCTCTCATTATAGTGTGCCCAGCTCTTCTCCAACTCTTCCAGAGAAGACAGTCTGGACGAAGTTTTCGCGTAGTCTGTTTCAAGAACGCGTATCTCACCTCGCAAAGTCTCTAATATTTCCCGTTGACTTTGCAGTGAGCTAGCTAATTCATCCTTTTCTTTAACGCACTGCCTATACCTGCACCGTATTTCATCTAGTTCTACTTCCAGGCTGCGCAAGCGGCTCGACATTTCATTGCCCTGATTTTCTGCCAACTTTATTTCGTTTGCCAGTCTATTGCGCCTTGCCATAATTTCATGAATTCTTTTTTGTGCTGATTCCCTGTCATTTCTAGCTTTTGCACACGCTTGTAATGCCTGAAATAAATCGGTTTTAGATGATTCTAGGCGCTCCTGGATCAAGCCATGGCGCTTACGTAGCGCATTCAGAGATTCAGAAGCTTCTCTGAGGTCCGACTTTCTCTTCTCAATGAGATGTGCCAGCTCCACGGATGCCTTACGCCCCTCTTCTATGCGCAGCGCACATTGCTCTTTAGCCACGGCTTTTTCTTGTTGATCCTTACTCAGCCTTTCCCGCTCTGATCGAAGATGTCCTATCTTCTCCCTACATCCGGCGGCAGAAACCCTCGATGATTCAACCGCCGTTTCAAGTGCATGTTTCTCTCCGTGCAACTGGATTGTTCTCTTCTCCACTTCAGCAAGCTCTTCCCGAAGCTTGTGTAATTGCCCTTCATAGACGCCGTTGTGAGACTGCAATTGGATAAGCTTATCGCTAAGATGAGTAAGTTCATCTTCCGCTCTCTGAATCTTGCTTGAAAGCTTCTTGCACTCTTGGGAATTCCATGCCAACTCGCATGATCTCAGCTTATCCCTTAGGTTTTTGTAACGTTCCGCTTTGCGAGCCTGCCTTCGGAGCGCCGAAGCCTGATGCCTCACTTCGTTGAGCACATCCCGTATCCGTTCGAGATTCGCCTTGGCCTGCTCCAGCTTTCTCGTCGCTGCTTCTTTGCGTACCTTATACCTGCTTATCCCTGCAGCCTCCTCTATGAGCCATCTCCTATCTTCGGGCTTGGAGCTGACAACCATCTCCACGCGCCCCTGTTCCAGTATTGCATATGAATTCTGGATCAACCCCGTATCAAGGAATAGGTCCACAATGTCACTAAGCCTGCAAGGAACCTTATTGATTTCGTATTGCGATTCTCCGTCTCTAAACAGACGCCTTGCCAACATTATTTCGTCGTAATCCTTAAGGGGCTGTGGGGAAAGTTGAGCATCAACGGACATTGTCATGGTCACTTCTGCCATGCCCACGGGTCTACGGGTCTCGGATCCATTGAATATGACGTCTCCCATTCTGGCGCCTCGGAGAGACCTAGGCCGCTGTTCGCCCATCACCCAACGTATTGCTTCCAGAATATTGCTCTTGCCACAGCCGTTAGGCCCTACAATACCAGTTATGCCTGGCTTAAATTCTAGGATCGTCTTATCAGGAAAACTCTTGAAACCCTTTATTTCGAGCCTTGTTAGCCTCATAAACCTGTACAGAAAATCAGTATTTTTGGGGAGCGTATAGTATATGACTCTAGCTCTGTAAAGAGAAAATCGGCCAGTTAATACAGCCGAGCCGCGTGTTAGATAATCCTAATGCCTTTCCCACCAGTTTTCTTTATACGATAAACAAAGTATTAAGCTGTAATAGATAATATTGTATTATCTCTTGTGTAAGAAATCAGCATAATCATCGGAACAATCTTTCTTTAACAGGAGTGTCAACGGGTTTTGAGGGGCAACATGAATATACCTCTGGCTATACGGTCAGCGTAATCTACGATTCCTGCGTTGCTTTGCTGGCTATTCACTATGACTGCGAATGCGGCAATCCTGCCGTCTCCCATAGACCAATACCCGGCTAATGCATTGACGCCTCTAAGTGTCCCTGTCTTGGCTCTTACCACCCTCTCCAAACCCGAGCCCGCAAATTTGTCTTTCAGAGTCCCGTCGCATCCCAATATGCTTAAAGAACTCACAAACTCATACGCATAACTAAAATCGCGATAGGCGGACACAAGAACCTTCACAAGTGCTGACGCGCTAATCCGGTTTGAACGAGAAAGTCCACTGGCCTCTGCTAACTGAAAATGACTTTCCGGAACACCACATGAAACCAAATACCTCTTTAACGCGGCTAGGCCTTTTTCACGCGTCCCCGGCGGACCAAAAATACTTGCCCCAAGCCCCATGGATATCTGTTCAGCCATAAAATTGTTGCTGAATTTGTTGAGCCAATACACGTTCATGGCAAGAGGCTGAGAGGGAAAGGTCACGAGAAGTTTTGCTGTCTCAGGGGTCCGTCCTTTTACAACCCTACCTCGAACAGGAACCCCAGCTTGAATCAAATACTGCTTGAATACCTCGCCAGCATACAGAGCCGGGTAGCTGACGTTAACGTAACGCGTCTTCGGACGAGCATTCACTCCCACCTCACCATTGACACTAATAATCTCACCATCAACCACGGACTGCTTAGATATGCTGACATTAGCTGGCTTATCCCCCTCAGTAGTCAATACATTAGAGCGTAGGTCCGCGTAGCCACAAGGCGGATCAAAAAGTACACGTGCTGGTGCCCCCACGCGGGGCCCTGGATAAATCATGATCTTAATGGAATTGAAGTTTAACGACAGAGCTCCATAAGGCGCATGATATGAACGAACGCCCAACTTGTCAGCCTCGTCCAGAGGAGGACTCGGGTTGTAGTAGCTGTCGTCCACTACTACGTCGCCCGTCAATTCTTCCAGCCCCTTGTCCACAACTTCTTTAGTCAGCAAGAAAAGTTGTTCACTCACAAGCCTCGGATCACCGCCCCCGCGAAGATACACGGTCTGTGCCCTACCACCGCGCATGCCTGCAACGAATACCTCAGTGACAAAAGTAAAATCCGGTTTGAAATGCGCCAAAGCAGCTGCACTCGTTAATATCTTCATGGTAGAAGCGGGGCACAGCGGCGTGTCTGGAGAGCGCTCCATCAATGTTCTGCTAGTTTCTAAATCCACTACCTGAATGGACGCAAGGTAACCAGGGGGGAGTTCCCGCTGTAATATGGAATGCAGCTGCGCGTTGAGCTGCGACTCAGAAGCATGTGATTTAGTCAACTCCAATGCAATAATGTTGGGAATAACGCATAAAACCAATAGAAACGGACTCAACAGCTGCATATTGACAGGAGCCGTTTTCCTAAGCCTGCTGAACCATACCAGCGCGCATGGAACCCTGATCGAAAACCTATGTGTGAGCATATTCCGTTTATACCTTGATATCACTTAGTTTATTTTATATAAATATTTCATTCATCGGCAAAGATACATCCAAAAGCTGACGAAAAAGGGGGGGACGTATCATTGCGTCTTTTCAACAACATAGCATTATCCAATTTTTGGGTGCGCGTCAATTGGGTTCATATTGGAGCTTTATTATACGGGAATATATGATTTATTGAGGTGATCATGTCCGAAGCTAAAGTAAATAATATTAATCCGTTGCATGTTAGCTAATGTAATGGTCTCGAAATAAAAAACAACTAATTAAAAATAGCCATATTTTTTTCTTGACAAATTTTAAAAATCATTATTAATGCAATTTTCAACAATTCGAGCTGGGAGGAAGGGTATGTTGAGAAGAATACCTTATACGCTATTGGTATGTCTGGTTTTTTGTCTATCACTGTTTGCTTATCAAACTTCATCGGCCGCCGGCCCTGACGAATCACTAGAGCTCCTACTCAAACCCAATCAAGGGGCTCCGGTGGCAGCACCAGCCGTCGGCGGAACCAAAGCTCGCCGCTCCACAAAAGTCACTACAATCCCGACAACCGTGAACTGTCCCCCACCCGCACCTATGGGCATATCTAAAGTCAAAGCAGCTGCGTGTGATCCCGTCCCAGGATTGTACGGTCCCATTTCACCGATATTACCTGCTCCAAAAATGGGGCAGTGGGAGATGAGTGTTCAATTTATCTTTGCCAACTCCAGGGGTACTATTGCCTGGCCGCGCTATTCCCCTTGGTTTTGGGGATATTGGGGTTGGGAAAATAATGTAGATTTCAACGGCGATCTCAAATTGCCATCTTACAAAGTATGGCCACAATTCACAGCCAGTTACCATTTTAGACCCAATTGGGCTGTGCGATACACTATCCTAGGCAACGAACTCCAAGGAGGAGGTTGGATCGATACATACTTCCTGTTTGGCAATCCCTACTATCCATTCATCCTGTATGGTCAAATGGCAAACACGAAATGGATACACACCTATCAACGATTAGGATTGGTGTACGACGCCATCCGAACTTGCAGCGCCAAAGTCAGCGTGTTTGCGGATTGGGTGCATACGGACGAACGTATAGAAGCCAACTGCAGCTACTGTGGACCGTGGTTCAACGCAGTTTGGAGCAATAGCATAAATTCGGTCATAGCCGGTATCGAGTTCCACTCCAGTCTAAAGACAGCGTTTAACGGCGGCACGCTATCATGGGACTGCAAAGGCGGAGGCATCTTTTTGGACGACGTAGAAGGGTGGGACGTGGAGGTCGGTGCCCGCTATTCCATCCCTCTCAATTGCGGCCGCGCTGGTTATGTAAAAGGCGGTTACCGTTTAGTACAGCTTAAGAAAACCCAGTACGATTTCCTCTTCAAGAGCAGCATTGAAGGAGGTTTTATCGAGGGCGGATTCATATTCTAAATTGAACGATTTGGATCGACCGGTGAAAAAGCACACTACTAAAAAATCTGGAATGGCCGTGGGCAAAAGCTTCACGGAAGCATTCCAGGGAAAAAGAACAGAGTGACTTTGCTTTAGATCATCGGTCTTTATTTTTGTGAGCCCGGCCGCTTGACGGCGTCTCCCAGCTCGACCCCTACGGTCGGGCTTTTTCTTTATTTAACCAAAGTTCCTAAAAGGGAGTGTTTGAGACCTTTTGTGATCTTAACTCTCATCAAATCACCCGGTCGAACTGATTGGTCAGTGTCGATGTTCACTATTTTGTTCGTCCGCGTTCGTCCATACGGCTGTTGGGTGTTCGTCCTTACACCTTCAACCAACACCTCTAGCTCAGTCCCAACAAGTTCCGAATGATATCGGTCGGTGATGCGAGTTTGAATCTCGTGCAATGCAGAAAGCCTCCTCTTCTTTTCTGTCTCTGGAACGTGGTCAGGGAAGTTGGCTGCTTCGGTACCTGGTCTAGGCGAGTACTTGAAAGAAAAGATCTGATCAAAACGAATCTCTTCGAGCGCCTTACAAGTAGCCTTAAAGTCTTCGTCTGTTTCTCCAGGGAATCCCACAATAATATCTGTGGTAATGGCCACGTTAGGAATCAGCCGACGCAACTGCGTTACTTTTTTTTCGTACTCTGCATAGGTGTAATGACGCTTCATCGATCGCAGTATCTTGTCGGAACCAGCCTGCAACGGCAGGTGGATATGTTCGCACAGTGGTTCCAAATCACGCATACATTCGGCCAAATCTTTATCGAAGTCCTTGGGATGTGAAGTCGTGAAACGAATTCTACTAATGCCCTTTATGGAGGCTAACTGTTTAAGCAGGGTCGTAAAGCTTTCCTTTCCTGCTAAATCCTTCCCGTACGCGTTGACATTTTGGCCCAGGAGGGTGATCTCCTTGATGCCCTCGCCGACCAACTGTTCAACCTCATGAATTATTTCACCCATCCTGCGACTCTGTTCCGACCCTCGAGTATAAGGAACTATGCAATAAGAACAAAAGTTGGAACATCCCTGCATGATGGTCACGTAAGACCAAACCCTCTTGTTTACTCTGCAAGGGGAGGGCATGTGTAGAGAGGGTACATTTTCCAAAAACTCAGCCTTGCACAGCTTTTGCCTCCTGCTGCGTATCTCACTTACCAGCAACGGTAGTTGACTAATACAGTGGGTTCCTAAAACACCGTCTAGGGAGGGTACGCGTGCGAGAAGCGCTTCCTTATGCTGCTGTGCCACGCATCCGGCTACAATGGCGACTAAACTTGGATTTTTAGTCTTCAACGCGCCGAGCCGCCCCAAAGAACTGTAAACCTTGTGTTCGGGTTTTTCACGAATAGCACATGTATTGACCACTATGACGTCCGCCAGTTCAGCACAATCTACGGGTTTTAGCCCTTCGTCTTCTAGCAGCTTAGCCATCTTCTCCGAGTCGTGCTCGTTCATTTGACAGCCGTAGGTCTCTATGTAATATGTTTGTCCCACTGAGCCAACCCTTCTCCACAAATACGGGATACCACTCAACCTTGGCCTAAAGCAGGCGATCTACTTGTTGCACCAACTCGCGGACCGCAGTCACCGATTTAGAGAATGCTTCTCGTTCAAAAGGACTAAGTTCTAATTCCACAACACGCTCCACGCCATTGGCACCAATAATTGCCGGTACGCCTACAAAAATGCCACTTTCTCCGAATTCCCCATCTAGGTATGCCGCTACGGGAAGCAGTCTTTTCTTGTCAAGCAATACTGCTTTCGCCATTTGGACAGTAGAAGCAGCCGGCGCGTAGTAGGCACTCCCTGTTTTCAAAAGAGACACTATCTCCGCTCCTCCATCTCGCGTGCGCTGAACGATTTGTTCCAATCTTTGAGGAGAGATAAACCGTGTAACAGGCACTCCCCCGACGCTACAACTTTGTGCAAGGGGAACCATGCTGTCTCCATGTCCGCCAAGGACAAGAGCATGGACATCTTCCACGGATACACCGATTTCCTGAGCAATAAAGGCTCTGAAACGGGCGGCATCCAATACGCCGGCCATGCCCATCACCTTCTTTGGCGCAAAACCTGATTTCTTCCATGCAGTGTAAACCATAGCGTCAAGGGGATTTGAAACTATTATCATCACAGAGTCTGGTGAATGTTGGGCAACCTTTTCCGACACCTCTCCTACGATCTTCACGTTGGTTGACAAAAGATCATCTCTACTCATGCCCGGCTTGCGTGCAATTCCAGCTGTGATTATGATCAGATCGCTGCCACGAGTCTCTTCGTAATCGTTTGTCCCTTTCACTATGGTGTCAACGCCTAGCACAGGCGTTGTCTCCAACATATCTAGTCCTTTGCCTTGGGGTACACCCTCCAAGATATCGACGAGGATTATGTCGCCGAGTTCTTCAGCAGATGCATAGGCGGCAACAGACGCACCTACATTGCCAGCCCCTATTACCGTGATTTTTTTTCTGGCCATGGTCTCCTCCGTGTTTCAAAAAGCCTTGTCCTGCCATACGCCGTCAACCATTTGAGTCGCAAGTGCTTTTAGCTTCAAGTTACAAGAGTATCATAGTGCTTCGCACGACGACGTCAAAAGCTGTCGTACAAAGATCTGTGTATCCTAGGTATTAAATCCCTGATCATCCTTGAAATTGCCCGACGTCTGTTGGAAAGGGTCTCAACAATAGAGTCCGTTACATCGTACGTTTGAGAAGCAGACAAATCCTTTTTCCACAGCTCTTTATTGTTGTCTGATTTTAGCATACTGCAATGCACTGTAAGGGTCCCGATCCTTGTGGCCTCTTTTCCATCTGCGCGATATGCTGAAGGGGTATCTTCGAACGACACAATCTGCGTTTTGAGTCGGAGATCGCCCCTGCTAGCTACCAGCTTCAATCGAGTCCCGAGCGCAAACTCACTCCTCAGGGCATTAGTAAATTCTGTCTCTATCCCGCGTACAGTCGTATTGTTCACTGCACTGTCCAGCACTATTGTCTTCAGTTCCGGCGGGAACGGTGTGTCTCCCGGATCACCGGCAAAACGATAACCGCATCCAGCCACGCCTATCCAGACGGTAATCAGCAAAAAACAAAAGCGTTTGAAGACTGCCCTGATTCTGATATCCCTCACAAGAAAACGGCAACGCTGAACCCATAAGTTAGGTTTACGCGCACACTGCTTAAACGATCATGACCGTTAAGATACAACCACATTCAACAACTTGCCGGGCACCACAACCAATTTTTTTATGGTTTTACCCTCAATGAATCTTTGTACATTTTTTTCAGCCAAAGCAGTTTGTTTGACCTCATCTTCTGATGCATCTGATGGTACTGTTATTTCAGAGCGCTTTTTCCCGTTCACCTGAACAACTACGGTAATCAGGTGCTGTTTGATAAGGTCTGGATCGAATTCCGGCCAAGGCACACGGACCATACCAGGCTGGCCCCCAAGCGCCTCCCACAACTCCTCACATACGTGGGGAACAAATGGTGACAAAAGGATGATGGCAGTTCGGAGACCTTCCATGAATGCTTCAGACACCTCTTTAGACCCTTCTAGTTCCTCGATGTTGACCCTGGAAAGCTCGTTAATCATCTCCATGATGGCAGCTACAGCGGTGTTGAAATGGAAACGATTAGTAATGTCTTCTGTTACTTTTTTTATGGTCCTGTGGGTCAGGCGTCTGATATCGTCAACCCTGTCTGACTTCCTCCATTCCACAGGCTCCCCTGATGATGACCTTCTGCGATGCTGATAGACAAGAGACCAAACCCGGTTTAGGAAACGGTACGCTCCTTCAACCCCCTCAGACGTCCACTCAAGATCCCTTTCAGGCGGCGCGGCAAAAAGACAAAATAGTCTTACGGTGTCAGCCCCATATGACTTTATGAGCTCCTCAGGATCAACAACATTTCCTTTGGACTTAGACATCTTTGCCCCGTCTTTTATGACCATGCCTTGGGTCAGCAAATTGGTAAAGGGCTCGTCCCAATGCTTGAGTCCCATATCTCTCAGGACCTTTGTAAAGAATCTAGAATACAGTAAATGCAAAATAGCGTGCTCTATCCCCCCGATATACTGGTCCACTGGCTGCCAATAAAGGTCAGCTTTAGAATCTATCATGCCCTGGACATAATTAGGACACGCATAACGGTCAAAATACCAAGAAGATTCAACGAAAGTGTCCATGGTATCCGTCTCTCTCCTGGCCTGTTCGCCACATCGAGGACACGGTACTTCTACCCACCATTGTAAGTCAGGGAGTGGAGATCTTCCGCTTTGAGGAAATTCAATTTCCGTGGGCAGCACAACAGGAAGTTCATCATCGGGAACAGGTACAACGCCGCAAACAGGACAGTGAATAATCGGTATAGGCGCTCCCCAGTAGCGTTGTCTCGATATTCCCCAGTCACGGAGCCTGTAGTTGACGGTTAACCCTCCCTTTCCCAGTGTGGCAAGCCGTTCAGCAATGGCCTTCATGGCAGTTTTATTGTCCATGCCATCAAAGTCGCCTGAATTTATCAATACTCCCGGACCTACATAGGCTTCCTCCATCTCGTCTGGATTCAAAACGACGCCCTCAGGTTGAATGACCGCCACAATATCTAGTCCATATTTCCGAGCAAAGAGGAAATCTCGCTGGTCATGGGCTGGCACCGCCATGACGGCCCCTGTGCCGTACTCATAAAGAACGAAGTTAGCCACAAAAATAGGTAGTCTCCGTCCAGTCAACGGATTGATGCAATATGCGCCTGTGAAGACCCCTTCCTTCTCAGCATCTTCCCCAACGCGGCTCTGCCAATCCTGGGTCAAAATCCTGTTAATAAACTCCCTGACCAAGGTTTCCTGAGCCGTCCCCCGTGAGAGACTTAAGCACAAAGGGTGCTCCGGAGCGAGACTGAGGAAAGTTGCACCATGTAGTGTATCTGGTCGAGTAGTAAAAACCTCTATCACTGTATCGCTGGCCTCTACCTCGAACAAAATTCTCGCCCCCTCACTGTATCCAATCCAGTTTCTTTGCATGGTAATGACCTTCTCAGGCCACCCCGTCAGCTTGTCGCACCATTCCAAAAGCTCATGAGCGTACTTCGTGATGCGGAAAAACCACCCTTCTTGTTCCCTCTGAACCACTGGTTCTCCGCAGCGCCAGCATGAACCGTTTTCAACTTGTTCATTGGCCAAGACAGTCTGGCAAGATTCACAATAATTAACGATTGATTTCCTACGATAAACAAGATCTTGTTCAAGCATGCGGACAAACAGCCACTGCTCCCACCGGTAGTAGCTTGGATCGCATGTCGCGATCTCTCGATCCCAGTCGTAAGAGAATCCCAGACGTTTGAGTTGACGCTTCATCTCTCTAATGTTGTCGTAAGTCCACCTTGCCGGATGCGTGTTGTGCTGAATAGCGGCGTTCTCGGCAGGCATGCCAAAGGCATCCCATCCCATTGGATGCAACACGTTGTAACCTTGCATCATCTTGAATCGGGCCAACACGTCACCAATGCAATAGTTTCGGACATGCCCCATGTGTATGCGGCCAGATGGGTATGGAAACATTTCCAATACGTAATATTTCTCTTTGGAAGTGTCCGCCTCAACCTTGTATATATTTTGTTCAGCCCAGTACGATTGCCATTTCTTTTCCACTGATTCAGGATTGTACTTCTGTTCCATCTATTACTCCCGCGCGTCTGTCAAACCAACTCAAGACTTTCTATCATACCATTACAACAAGCTTCAACGTGTTTCACGCTTGACCAAAAGGGCTTAAGATCATATCCTATGCCCCCTAGTTGCCTATACAGTCGATGCTCGATAGACTTTTTATAACTTATTCCTTTAACCCTATAAACTGTAACGAGGAAAACTGATGAGCCAAGAATATTCTTTGAGCCCGGATGGCGAAAGATTTGCCCTTCCTATGGAAGCAGATTATGCCCGTGAGCTTGCTCGACTGGAACAACTTGTGGCTCAAAACAGAGCAGCAGGCAGAGAGATAGTCGTGGTAATGGGCTTGGGGTTCGTTGGTGCGGTCATGGCCGCGGTCGTAGCAGATTCAGTCGATGCTGACGGCCAACCTAGGAAGTTCGTGATCGGTATGCAAAGGCCCAGTACGCGGTCATTCTGGAAAATTCCATTGATGTGCAGGGGGAAAGCCCCCATGAAGGCAGAGGACCCAGAGGTTGCCGAGATAATATGGCGAACTGTCATGGACAAGAAAACACTCACAGCCTCTTTCTCCTACAAAGCCCTGTCCTTGGCTGATGTCGTCGTGGTAGATGTCCAGTGCGATTATGTAAAGAACTCTCTCAAGGACGTCAGCACTGGTTATGTGCTCATGGACGATCTCGAAAAATCCCTAGAGATAATCGGAGAAGAAATCGCACCAACGACCCTTGTACTCATCGAAACCACCGTTCCTCCAGGAACAACTGAGCAAGTAGCGTATCCCCTCATTAAAAAAGCGTTTAGAAAAAGAGGCATCACATCCGAGCCCCTCATAGCTCACAGTTATGAACGAGTAATGCCAGGAGCACATTACGTCTCTTCCATCAGAAATTTTTGGCGAGTCTGCAGCGGAATTAATCAAGAATCTAGAGACAAGGTCGTAAAATTCCTCAAAGAAGTTATCGATACGGAACATTTTCCTCTTACCGTATTAGATCGTCCCATTGAGTCAGAAACTGCAAAGATTGTAGAAAATAGCTACCGTGCTACCATCCTTGCCTTTCTTAACGAATGGAGCCTCTTCGCAGAACGAAACGGGGTCGATTTAATAAAAGTCATTGATGCAATCAAGACCCGCCCTACCCACTCAAATATCATCTTTCCAGGGCCAGGCATTGGCGGCTATTGTTTGCCTAAAGATGGGGGATTGGCGGTTTGGGCTTACAAGCATCTACTCGGATTTGAAGACGATCTTTTTCAGATAACCCCAACCGCCATTAACATAAATGACTCTCGGGCACTACACGTACCAGAGCTCGTGCGAGATGCCCTTCGCAATATGGGGCGTTACATTTCGGCTTCTAAGGTTGCAATTCTCGGGGCATCATACAGGGAAGACGTTGGTGACACTCGATACAGCGGCTCGGAGATAGTAGTACGAAGATTAGCAGAGATGGGTGCGGATGTCTGTGTTCACGACCCGTACGTAGATCACTGGTGGGAATTCGAAGCCCAAGAAACTTACCCCGGACCGGGAAAGAGCCGAGCTCGGTTCTTTAGGAGTCAAAAAAAACTAGAAGCATTGAGAATTGAAAAAGATCTGGGCGCAGCATTGACAGAAGCCGACGCCGTTGTTTTTGCTGTCAGGCACAAACAATTTTTAGACCTCAACCCAGACGATATTGTGGGTATGGCGGGCGGCCCGGTTGCAGTAATAGACTGCTTCGGCATCCTAGGAGATGACAAAATAGCCCGTTACTTTGAATTAGGCTGTGAGGTCAAGGGATTGGGACGAGGACATATAAACAGAATTAAGAAAAAGTTTAAGAAGTAGGCATTTAGCCATACCGAAAGCCAGGCTAGTAAGCGTGTTCAGGATACGAAATTCCTCATGTAAAATATCTCGAAGCAATTCCTATCCCCTAAAACTTCCTGCATTACCTGATTCTTATGGTGGGTTCCCTGAACAGCGCGAATCTAAGCCACAAAAAAGCGAATTCAAGTAAGGCCAAATCCGAATTCTCGATCTCTACAACCCGCTCCTCAGATACCTCAAAGCGCTCTAAAAAGTTGCTTTGAAAAACAAATTCACGGAATCGCTCCAGATTATAACACGCCATTACGAACATCTTCATGTGGTTATCAGTGAGCCGAATACCATACTGCTTTGTCCTTCGGACGTGGAGTTCCATGAGTAGATCGTTCACCCGGTTATACTCCTCCATACCTTGATCATGGAGCCACTCCGAGATGCGCCATTCACAGCCTTCCTGGAATCCCTTGCAGTGATCTTCTTTCACGATAAAGAAAAACTCCCGGGGATTCCCATCAGAATTGTTTTTCGTGGAGCCCCTACCGACCGGATATATCCTGCAAGCACCTGGTCTATTATCATACACCGTACAGCCATTGGTATTGACGAAAGGGCACCGCCTATCAGGCCCATCCATCTTCATGAAAAATTGAGGGAAATCCTGGGGTGTCCGCTGCCTCATGTAGGTGTACCGGTCGAGGAATTCCGAAGAAGTTATCCCCAAAGCAGTTTTCAATCGCAATACGTCATACGGCGTCAGCATAAGGTCAAGCTTTCCGCAGCACTCAGTGAAACAAGCAACCCATGGGCCACAATGAAACTGGAACGTATCTTCTAACGAAAGTTTGACCCCGAACTCATAACTGCCGAGGCCCTTGATATCTTCTGTTCCCATTATCAATCAACCTACCAAATCAACTAAATCTCACTCTTTTTACAAAGACTGGCGATTTCTGTCCAGAAACAGGGCAAAATCCATCAGACTGGGGAAAGTGAAATCAGCCTGATCGTCATTTTCGTTGGCGATTCTTACAGTTCTAGTTCCGGCTTTTTTTCCGGCCTCGATGTCCTTTCTCGAATCACCGACCATGTACGATGTAGCCAAAGATATTCCCATTTCAGAAGACGCACGAAAAAGCATGCCCGACTGGGGCTTGCGGCAATTACAATAGTCACTGTCATCATGAGGACAGTAATAAAGGCCATCAAGCGCAACGCCCCCCCTGTCCAAATGATCACGTAAACACTGATGTACGCGTTCCAGATCTTCCTCGTCCATATATCCAAGAGCTATCCCGCGTTGGTTGGTCACCAACACAAGCAAGTACCCCAATTCTTTGAGCAAACGCAAAGCGGATATCGCTCCGGGAATGATTTCCAGCTCTTCAGGAGTCTTTACATATCGGCCTTCTGGCAGTTTCACATTGAGCACCCCGTCCCTATCCAAAAATATGGCAGACAGGAGATTCTCCTGTTTGTAACCACCTTTTCCCGTCACCTTGCTCACAAACTACATCTCCCTATCAGGACGCTAATAATACACCTTCTCTCCTAAACATCAAATCACAGAGAATTCACTAACACCGTATAGCCAATTAAGTAAGGAGAGGCTGGCATAATTCATGAATTATATTAACAAGCTGTAGCAATGACGATTGGATTAAAAGCAGCACAAAGGCAATTACGCGCAGATAGGGGGTATTAAGGGGAAGAGAAAGGCAGGTTACTAGAGCAGATAGATCTCAGGTCAAAAAAAATGTTTCTGACTATGACTTACCTTTAGTTAGTTATTTCAGTATATTAACAGCCTTCTTCTCTTTTATTTCTCTTTTTGCTTCACAATTTACTTGACATAATTTTGGTGATGAATAATTAGGTCATCCCAGGACATTCAGTTAAGGAGGGAGGGTATGGTGATAATAAAGCCCTTTAAGGTATTGGTTTATCTAGCTATCTCCTGGTTTATCGTATCAACTTCATTCTTGCCGTCACGTGCCGACCCCGCAACCGGAGGGACTGGCATGAGCGGTGAAGTTTTGTCAACTGACCCCACAAGGCAGCCCACCTACCAGTCTTTACCCAGCTTGCCCAGTGCAAGGTCATACCAGGGCGGCTCTCAATCGTCCTCGTATCGATCCAAGGCCACTACAAGCAGCCATGGAAGTTACACACATAGCCCGACAACTTCATCCACAGCAGAATTCCCTGCGTTGAGCTATCAGCAACCAGCTCTACCACAGTGCAGCGCAGACGGATGCAGAGTCCCTGTTTACCAGCCAAGGCTTGCCCCACCGCCTCCTACAAGTCTGTTTTCGTGTGGCCTACCCTTGGGCGCTTACCAAGGTCCAGTTTTACCGAGAATTAGTTGGCGGCAGTTTAATCTAGCTGCAAAACTGTGGCGTTCAAAACTTAACGCCACGACAATTAAATGGGGGACCAATACCATAGGTGGCCCAGGCACGGAGCTAGATTTCCACAATGACCTGGGGTTTGGAAAGTATAAGTATATTGCCGAATATGAAGCCAGGTACCAAATCAGACCCAACTGGGGTATTCGCTTCTCCTTTATGCCCCTCAGGTATCGTGACAACGCATATCCACCGCGTGGTTTCTTCTTTGGCAATACCTATTACGCACCTGCCACAAATACGCTGACCAAATGGG
>FWPV01001481.1_pt1 | contig 65130 bp, 62 predicted proteins | sample 2228371 | NCBI WGS metagenome assembly FWPV01 (sample SAMEA103939776, study PRJEB20133) | metagenome
ATGTTTTTGATATTATCAAGGTAAATCCTCGAAATAGAAAGCACACGAAGATAATCAACAGCAGTAGCTGTATGGATTTCGGGTTTTGGATCTTTTTCTGACATTCGATTTTCGGTCTGTCCTAATTCCGTATTCTTTGGTTGAAACGACCATGGTATGAACGCCGTAAAACCTCCTGTCCTGTCCTGAAGGCTCCTGATCGCATCCAGATGTTCTATTATATCCTCTGGCTCTTCTATGCTCCCAAACATCATGGTTGCAGTCGTCCTCATTCCAATTTTATGTGCCTCTTCCATGACCTTAAGCCACTGAGATGATTTTATCTTTTTAGGGCTCAGGATTTCCCTTATCCTGTCTGATAAAACCTCTGCGCCCCCTCCAGGGATAGAGTCCAGTCCTGCCTGCCTCAAAATCAAGAGGGTTTCCCTTATTGTGAGATTATGTCTTTCAGAAAGGTATGTTATCTCTGGTGGAGAGAAGCCATGAATATTGATCCTGTATCTGCCTTTAATTGCCTTTAAAAGCTCGATATAATAATCTATTCCCAATTCTGGATGGATCCCACCCTGAAGGAGTATCTGTGTACCACCGAGTGCGATGGTCTCCTCTATCTTTTTGAATATCTCATCTGTACTTAAGACATAGGCATCAGGGCTATCCTTATCACGATAAAATGCACAGAATCTGCATTTATTGATACAGACATTTGTATAATTGATATTGCGGTCAACAATAAATGTAACAATACCTTCAGGATGGAACCCTTTCCTGATATTATCAGCACGACCTCCCAATTCGAGGAGGTCTGCATCCTTCAAGAGTCTTAATGCCATTCGTTTATTAATTCTGCTTATCTGTGTCTTCATCTATTAGAAAATTTAGTTACTCCTCTTTTTGTAATAATCCATTTTTATCACATTCCAGCAGAAATCTTGCTATTGCCTCTGCCTTTTCATAGGGATTGCCCTTTTTTCCAGTTTTGTCTTTTTGTATCGTCTTTGGACTCTCTTTTTTCACGGGTCTTGATTCAATAACTTCTGTATTTAACTGCTGGAGAAATAATTGATAGGCAGAGTCATCACCAGAAACAATGTAACTGACAAGCTCAATACCTGCAAATTTATAGATATCAATCCATTCATCTTTTTGCCTTATCTGTATATCTGGATTAAGAATATAGTGACCCGTACGCTTACGCTTAAAAAGTTTTCTTGAGTATGGATTTGTGCTGTTAATTTCGTTTTTAATGAGGAGCCCTGAGATATACTGCCTCCTTTTTCTATACTCAGCAATCACAGTGTCTGGAAGGTCCTTTACGATTTTAGCAATTTCAACAGCGGTCATCGAGATCGACGATATATTATTAAAACGACGAGATAGAAGCACAAAAAAGATATGAAATAGCAAAAACTCTCCAACCTTGCTGTCGAGCTTCACAAGTCTGTCATCGATCTTGAGGCTAACCCCTGATGTGCATAGCATCTCATGAATCTGAGGGAATACTGACGATGCATATTTTTTATCAAAGATTGCCCTCTGGAGAGCTATCTGCCATGCCGTCATCCCACAGTTGTCAGTGAGACCCGGGTTTGCCCCAGCAGATAGCAGTTCCCTGATTAATGCTAAATTACCTGCCCTAACTGCAAGCATCAAAGGGGTTGCGTTGAATTCTGTCCGGTGGTCAATTCCGTATGTCTCGCAGTGTTTGATAACCTCCCTGTAAAAACCTGTTGAATATCGTTGAAGTGTCTTTACTGCTAAGTTCATCCTCTGTTGCTCATATAACGACCAGTTGAAAAATGGCTCTCCATGCCTCTCTAAATAAATCTGTCTCGCCTTGTCAAAATTATAAGAACTGAGAAACTCGATAAGCCCCGGAATGTCATAAAATAGTGCAAATTCAAATAGCATCTTTCTGGGTCTTTGAGGATTGTCTTTTGCCACACGTATCTGATTTGACAGTGAGATAGCCCTCTCAGGGGTAATGATATCCCATGGTACAGGCTGGGTCTTTAATATTGTACGCCTTATCTCATCTGCCTGTTCCTGCTTACCCTGAAGCTCGAGCCTGCGCGCCTCTGCCTGCCATTCTTCGGTGGTTGATTGCTCAACAGTTAAAGATACACTCTCAACAGCATTTCGCAGACCAAGTAATTGAAGGAGTAGATGCCCTGTGTCGCTTTCTATTACATAAAGCCTCTTTACTGCTCTGGTTACAGCCACATAAAGAGAATTGATAAAGAATTTATACACCTCCAGCGATTTATCCGTTTTATCAGAGGCACGCATATATCTAATTTCACCTTCGAGGTCTTCATCACTAACGCCTCTGATTATCTCATAAAAATTTTGTCTCTCGTTAGAGACAAAATTCAGTAACACTACATTTTCATACTCAAGCCCCTTTGCCTCATGGATACTGAACAGAAGCGGTGTATCAAAGAATCTTCGTGCCAGTGTCTTTTCTTCATCCCTCATAACTATCACAGCAAACTTTGTGGAGCGCTTTATAATCCTATTTATATCGCTTTTAACCCTATCACTATCTTTTATGAATACAATCTCGCCAGCATCTTCAGACAGACTCTCCATGAGATATGTACTTTCCCTGTCAATGGAGCCAAACCTCTTTTGTTTGATCCTAATTAGCTGGTTTGATAGCTCGGTGATTGACCTCGAGTTTCTGAAGTTTGATTGTAAAATCCTTATGATCTTTTTTGTTTCGAGTGATTCGTTATTATAAAGCATGGATTTTAGCTTACTCCATGAAAAGAAGTTGGGATGCACTATTTGATTTGAATCACCACAGAGGATAAAGTTATCAGGATTTTTGAGACTCTTAAGAATAATCTGTAACTGTATATTTGTTATATCCTGTACTTCATCAACTACCACAAAGTCATAGACAGGGCTTACGCGACTCAGATAGTTGTGGGCAAGGATATTTGGGTCATAGAAGCCGTTTTCTTTAAGAAATACAAGATATTTCTCAAAAAGTGCATAAACCAGTTCACGCTCATTATCAAGATAAATAGACTGTTTTACCCCAAGATTGAGGTAACCCTCACAGCTTAAGTAAGGCTTATCAGTAATAGAGCCTGTGATAACTCCACGAAACTCTTCATACAACCGATGAGGGTCAGAGACGCGTTGCTGTCGTGGTATCCTCAAAAGCCATGAGGAAAAGGCATTATATGTTATTTCCTTTCCTTCAGCCACATGTATAGTTTCTAAGAATTCTTTGAACGAGAGGAATGAGAGTTCTTGATTATCGTTTTCATAGTGACTTGAATAATAAATGTTTCTCGCATTTTCTACAAGATACGGAGAAAGTGTTACATAGAGACCCTGTCCATAAAATCTCTTCATCTTTTCGAGTGTGAGGGCAGTCTTTCCGCTTCCAGCAGGCCCTATAATAATAATCGGTGGTTGGGCCTTATAAACCTCCTGCTGATCTGAGTCAAATGAAATGATTTTGTCAAGAAAATGAACGCGCCTCTCCGATGGATTGACATATACGAGGGAAGGCAATTTCTCATCCTGCACCTTTGATACCCCTTCGATATCCGGCAGTTTTGACTCATCAATCCTGGCACCTCTTAAAAATTTAGATTTCTCATAGGCATGATTGAGGACAACCTCCAATATTACAGCATAATAAACCCCATTGTATCTCATAAGCTTAAATATCAGGCGATTGGAGTCATCAAGCCTCGCAGTGTATAGACCATGCTCTGGAATCTTTTTGACCTGAGCAGAACGAAAGTCATCCCTTTCGAGAGAGGCAATGACCTTTTCATACTGTCGCCTTACCCTCGAATAATCGAGGTCATTGTATTCAAGAATCTTCATAGCCTTCCATTTAAAATTGTTAAAATAAAACCGATGCTGTATCTCTATCTATCATGCGCATATCTCTCTATAAAATGCATCCCTCTCTACAGGTATCTTTCCTGTCTTTTTTATTAGATATATCAAATCCTCTCTTGTCATCACTTCCCCTGACATCGCACCTGCTGAATGGGTAATCTTTTCTTCGATTATTGTGCCGTCAATATCATCCGCACCAAATAGAAGGGCGACCTGAGAGATTTTCTCTCCAAGCATTATCCAGTATGCCTTGATATGATCAAAATTATCGAGCACAAGCCTGCTGATCGATATTGTCTTTAAATCATCTATAGCCGATGAATAAAAACCACCTATCTCTGTATTCTTCGGATGATATGCAAGAGGGATAAATGCCTGAAAGCCTCCTGTCCTGTCCTGCAAATCTCTCAATCTCAGGAGATGTTCAACCCTATCCTCGATACTCTCCAGATGACCATATAGCATCGTGGCATTGCTCTTTATCCCAACCCTGTGTGCGGTCTCCATAACCTCAAGCCATCTTTCCCCTGAGATCTTCTCAGGGCATAGTTTGTTCCTTATTCCCTCTGAAAATATCTCAGCGCCACCTCCTGGCATAAGGTCAAGACCACTTTTTTTAAGGGATGATAATGTCTCTTCAAGGGTCAGCCCACTTATTCTTGACATATGGTCAACCTCAACAGCAGTAAATGCCTTGATTGCAATAGACGGAAATTCTTTTTTTATTGTAGAAAGCATATCGAGATAATATTGAAAATGCCAAGCCGGATGAAGACCTCCGACGATGTGGACCTCTGAAAAACCGTGGCCCGTGATCCGTGACCCGTGACCTTCTTTTAGTTTTTCAATAATTTCCTCTATTGTCAATTCATAAGCGCCATCTTCGCCCCTTGAGCGGCTGAAGGCACAGAATTTACACCTGTTGATGCAGATATTTGTGGGATTAATATGCCTGTTGACTATGAAATACGCCTTTTTGCCATTTTTCTTTTCAGAGACATAATTTGCGAGCCTGCCGATTGTAAAGATGTCATCGCTTTGATATAAAGCAATGGCATCCTCCTTTGTCAGCCTCTGCCCTGAAAGGACTTTGTCTCTTATGGAATCGAGCATTTATCATTATAAAACAAAGGTGCTAAAATGTTAAAATATCTGGATGTCAAGTCGTGAATTAATAATCGAGGGAGCCCGACAGAATAATCTCAAAAACATCTCCCTCAGACTGCCGCATAACAAGGTCATTGCTATTACTGGTGTCTCTGGCTCAGGAAAGTCATCCCTTGCCTTTGACACCATCTTTGCAGAAGGGCAGTGGAGATTCATAGAGTCCCTTTCTACTTATGCAAGGCTCTTTATTGAAAAACTTGATAGACCAGATGTCGATGCCATATATAATATAAGGCCTGCTATTGCACTTGAACAGAAGAATCCTGTAAAAGGCTCACGTTCTACTGTCGGCACATTAACAGAGATATATGACCTTTTAAGGATCTTATACTCGCGTGTCGCCAGTCCTTACTGCCCTAATTGCGGAAAAGAGATAAGAAAATGGGATCCATCACAGATAGTCTATGAAATTCTGGAAAAATACTTAAATGAAAAGGCAGTTATCTTATTTGAGACAGAGGAATCATTGGAAAGCCTCAAACAAAGAGGGTTTTACAGGGTATGGATTAATGACGATATTAAGGAAATTTCTGATTTCAGCCTTCAGTCTTCTGCCTTTAGTCTTCAGCCTCCTTATAATGTCGTTCTTGATCGACTCGTTATAAGAGATGAGCCTCGTTTGTCCGACTCCATAGAGATGGCATGGAAAGAGGGTAAGGATAGGCTGAAAATAATCATCTTCACAGAAAAAGGTAAAGAGGTGCTGAGGTTTTCTTCCAAAAATTCCTGCGATGATTGCAATATAGAGCTACCAGAGCCGACCCCTGTTATGTTTTCCTTTAACCATCCAGTCTGTGCATGCCCTGAATGTAAGGGATTCGGGAATGTCTTGAAATACGATGAAAATATAATAATACCTGACAAATACCTCTCCCTTTCTGAGGGTGCAGTAGCCTTATGGGAAAGGCCGGGATATAGCTGGTGGAAACAGCAGATGATAAAAGGGGCAAAAAAAAGTGGTATTGATGTGAATAAGCCTTATATTGAATTGAGCCAGAAAGAAAGGGATATGCTTTTTCAGGGAAGTCAACATTTTTATGGAATAAATGATTTTTTTGAAGAAATGGAGAAAAAGAGATATAAACTGCATGTCAGAGTGCTACTCAGCAGATACAGAAGCCCTGTTATCTGTCCGAGATGCGGTGGCAAAAGACTTTGTGAAAATGGGCTTTCATATAAGATAAATGGATTTGATATAGCTGAAGTGTCTAATATGCCTGTATCACAACTGATAAGGTGGTTTGAAGATCTCGAATTATCTCCGATGCAGAGAGAAATTGCAAAAGATGCTATATCTCAAATAATACTTAAACTCAAATTTCTTGAAAGAGTCGGACTCGATTACCTTACATTAAGCAGACAGGCAAAGACATTGTCAGGAGGTGAGTATCAGAGGGTAAACCTTTCCAATCAGCTCGCATCTGCATTGACAGGGACATTATATGTCCTTGATGAGCCAACAATTGGTCTTCACCCAAAGGATACAAGACTGATTGCGGAGATAATGAGGGAACTCTCATCCCTCGGAAATACAATAATAGTTGTAGAGCATGATCAGGATATCATCTCTTCAAGCGATTGGGTGGTAGAAATTGGACCAGGGGGTGGGCATCTCGGCGGTGAGATTATATTTTCAGGACCGATAGATGAATTTTTAAAAGCGAATACATTGACAGCAAAATATATTAGAAAAGAGATAGATAGGAGAAGGGGTTTAGAAGAGAGGGAGTACAGACCTCTCAGCCCCTTATCCACTCAATTCCTTACACTTTACGGTGCATCTGGAAACAATCTAAAAAATGTCACCATGAAGATACCCCTTAATGCCTTAACTGTTGTCACTGGTGTTTCTGGCTCTGGCAAAAGCAGTCTGGTTGTGGAAACTTTATATTTAGCAATGGCAAGACATTTCAAGATTGGCACCGAACATCCCTTGCCATATAAATACATTGATGGCATTAAGTATATAAAGGGAGTCAGTCTTATTGATCAGACACCCATAGGAAAGACGCCGAGATCCAATCTTGTAACATATTTGAAAATATTTGACCCAATAAGAAGGCTTTTTGCAGAGCAGCTTGAGTCAAGGGCTCATGGCTATACACCAGGCTTTTTTTCATTCAACATACCGGGCGGAAGGTGCGAGACATGCAGGGGCGAGGGTTATCAAAAAATGGAGATGTATTTTTTTGAAGATATATTCATAAAATGCGAGGACTGTAAAGGCAGTCGATACAAAGATGATGCATGGAGGATTATGTATAAAGGCAAAAACATAAGTGAAGTCTTAGAAATGACAGTGGATGAGGCATCAGAATTTTTTGAGGATGTACCGGATATAGTTTTAAGGCTTGAGCTATTACATGAGATAGGTCTTGGATACATGAAGCTCGGTCAGCCTGCTACAACATTCTCTGGTGGAGAGGCACAGAGATTAAAGATATGCGCAGAATTGAGTCGAGATATCCGTAATGCCTCAATCCTTTATATACTCGATGAACCAACTGTCGGTCTCCATCATAATGATGTAATAAATTTCATAAAGATTATAAGAAAACTGGTTAGGTCAAAAAATACAGTGGTCATCATTGAACATAATCTGGATGTGATAAGTCAGGCTGACTGGGTTATAGACCTTGGTCCTGAAGGTGGAGAAAAGGGAGGTAATATTATATTTGAGGGCACACCTGATGAATTGAAATTAGCAGAGGGTTCATATACAGGGTTTTACTTAAAAGAATTTTGGGAAGCAAAAAAGGGGGGCAGTCCTATTTATTGAGTACAGAAGAAATGGTTCAATGAAATGGAAGATGAAAACATCTCTTTTTTATCCGTTTTATCCAGAGGCCTTTATACTATATAATTTTATAGGTTTTTTATGATAAGGGTAGTAATATTTGATTTTGGCGGCGTTCTTGCAGAAGAGGGATTCAGGGAAGGATTGATGGCAATAGCAGTCAAAAATAACCTTGATCCCGATGAATTTTTTAGAAAATGTGAAGAGATTATATACGAAACAGGATATGTAAAAGGTTTGGTAGAAGAGCATCATTACTGGGATACCGTCAGGCAAAAGACAGGACTGAAGGGCAATGATAAAGAGCTCAGAAATGAAATACTCAATAGATTCATACTGAGGCCAAAGATGTTTGAATGTGTCAAGAAATTAAGAGAAGAGGGATTTATGGTTTGTATATTGAGCGATCAGACAAACTGGCTTGATGAGATTAATGAGAGGACACCATTTTATCAATATTTTGATTTTATATTTAATTCATATAAAATAAGAATAAGCAAGAGAGATAGTAATGCCTTCAGTAATATATGTTCAAAAATAGGGGTTATTAATCATGAGGCGCTTTTTATTGACGATAACATAAGAAACATAAAGGCAGCTGAGTCTGAAGGATTAAAAACTATACATTTCATAGGCTTAGAAGATTTTGAAAAAAAGATTAATGCATTTTTAGATAAGAGGCATTAATGAAAACATCTGTTCACCAGAAACTCCATATCCTCAGAGAAAAACTGGGTCTTGATGAAAAGGAGCTTGAACTTTTAAAGCCATATAGAGAGATATTCACATCCAGAAGCAACGATTTTTCTGAAAACCTATATAAATCTCTACTTGATATTCCAGAGACATCAATGTTTCTAATCCATTATGAGACTCCTGGATTTTTAAAAAAGGCATGGGCATACTGGTTTGAATCACTTTTTAAATGGGAACTTGAAGACGATTTTTTAGATTTCCTGTGGAGAATCGGCATCAGGCATGTAGATGTGCATTTAGATCAAAGGTTTTCTAATCTTGCCTTCTCTTTTGCGAGGCAGTTTTGCCAGAAAATAATCTCTAATAGTATCCCAATTGATAAAATGGGCGATATTTCGAGGGTTGTTGATAAATTAATAGATTTCTGCATCCTTATAGAGACATCTGCCTATATTGAGTCAAATGCGAGATGTGATATGGAGATAGTTAGAGGCGTTGCAGACAGGGTAAGAAATAAGATTATGGTTATTGGCGGCAATATCAAGAGGCTCCAGCAAAAATTGAAAGATAGGCAGGACCCATTATACGATGTCTATGAGTCTATAATGATTGATAGCTCAGCATGTGAAAAGATGGTTGTTGATATAAGAAACTACAGTGAGATATCACAGAGAGAGACCTTTATAGAGAGGTTATTGCTTTCTGAATTAATTGACGAGGCAATCAATAAGCTTTTGAATAAAGGAGTTTATAAAGATGTTATAATTGATAAAAAATTTGATGAGGGGTCAACATTCATTCTGGGTGATAAATTTGAAATGGAAAAGCTATTTTATTATATCCTCGAAAACAGCCTTGAGGCATTAGGACAGGATAATCGTTATATATCAATAACCACAAATAAAAGTGAATTATTACCAAATAGAATAGACATAGAGATATTTAATACAGGGACTCCTATAAAGGCAGAAGATATAGAAAAATTATTTACGCCATTTTATTCGACGAAATCTGGCGGTACTGGATTTGGGCTTCCGATATCGAGGCTGATAGTAAGAAAAAACTATGGAAAACTCTTGGTTCAACCAGTTTTAAATAAGGGTACAAAGGTTATCATTACATTGCCAACCCCTGCAGAATGAACATACAGGAACTATATGATTGCATAATAATAGGCGCCGGTCCCGGAGGGCTTCAGGCAGCTATTTATCTTGGTAGATATAATAGAAAGGTCCTTCTTATAGATAAAGGTGGTGGAAGGACTTATCATGCAAAGTATATAGAAAACTTTCTTACTCAAAAGGCAATATCTGGCAAAGAGATTATAGAGATAGGCTTAGAGCAGGCTAAGAGTTTTAATGTAAAAATAGAAAGGGCAACTGTAACAAAGGTCTTAAAAAATGATTATTTTGAGGTCTACACAGGAGAAAAAGGGTATATATCAAAATTCGTTATAGTCTCCTCTGGGGTTTATGACAACCTTCCACCAATAGATAATTTGCATAAATTTTTAGGCATTAGCTTTTTTACATGTATAGATTGTGATGGATACAGGACAACAAATAAGAAGCTCGTTATAATAGGGAATTCTTTGAAATCTGTCCACCTTGCATTAGCCATGAAGGAGATGTTTACAAAGGACATAACGCTCGTCCTTTATTCAGATAAGGTGCCTGAAGAGTACAAAGAAGAGCTGAAGCAGGAATCCATTAAATTAATTATAGGAAGACCAGAAATGATAGTTGGGGAAGAAAAAATGGAAGGTCTCAAGATGAGAGATGGCACGACAATTGAGTGTGAGGTTATTATGTCCCATTTTGGCTATAAACTTAATGACCAATTCCTTTCAGAGCTTAATCTAAGGAGAGACGCTAACAATTTCAAGTTTATCGTAAACCATAATTATGAATCCTCTTTAAGCGGTCTTTACATTGTAGGACCATTAAATCAGGGACAGGATCAGGTCGTAATTGCAGCAGGAGAGGGTGCAGTTGCTGCTATTGATATTAAGAAGAGATTATTAGAAAGCTAAGTCAGCGAGAGAGGAAATCTCTCACTGAAATCTTTACATATAAGTCACAAATTCGGGCTCTATATATGCCTTCAGTATGTCGTATCTTGCAATAACACCAACAAGACGACCTTCAGCTGTAAATAGCAGTCTGATTATATTATTTTCGAGCATAGTCTTAATGATATCACTTAAAGGATCGTTAACATCTGCAGTTATAGGATTCGGCGACATTATATCTACCGCATTCAGCCTTGTGAGCTCCCTGCCCTCACATATATGCCCGAGCAGGTCAAACCCTGTTACAATACCTATTACCTTGCCATCATCATCTGTAACAGACATGCCGCTATAAAGTCCTGAAAGAAGTTGAAGTGCAATGTCCCTTGCTGATGCATTCTTTCTTGCAGAAATAACAGGTCTTGTCATCAGGTCTTTTGCCTTTAAGTCTTTCATGGTTTTATCTTATACCCTTTTCTGAAATTCATGCTCATGAAGCATACCCTTTTCCACAAGGGCATTTATTATATTCTTTCTACTTATTATCCCAATAAGCCTTCCATTCTCGACAACCGGAAGTATACTCACATTTCTCTGAAGGAAGGTATCTACAATTTCCTCTATAGGAGTGGTAGTTAATACTGTAACGGGCTTATCACAGGCTCCATGCTCTGCATGTCCACATGTCATAAGGGATTCCGCAGAAAATTCGTGAATTGTTCTGCCTTCTTTTAAGGCTGTCAGTACATCATACTCTGATACAACACCGATCACACGAAGTTCATCATCCACAACAGGAAGGGCAGGATATGGTGACATGAGTTTTTCTATAAGTTCAGGACCAGCTAATTTGGCTGGTATGCTTATCCTCGGATGCATTATATCTTTTGCTATGCATGCCATAAGAACCTCCTGTTATTTTGATTTTTAGTAAAAGTTGCAACATCACCTCCTTCAATTCATGAAGATGCCATTATTTCTTTTGTGACCCCCTTCTTGAGATGTGGGAACGTTCAATATCTGATGGCGGCCTCTCGATATAGCCATAATATTTTGCTCCTGTGGAAGTAGGTATGGCAGCCCTTTTGAGGTCATTAAGCTGGCACATTAAGCCATGATGTTTTGCTTCATCCGCAATAAGATAGGAAAGTAAGTATTTAGTAGTAAAAAGTTCGCTTTCTTGCAATGCCTTCTCCGCAAGACAGAGTGAATCAGCCTCCGCTTCCATATGCTTGTTAAGCATATCAGAAACAGCATTTAGCTCTTCGGGGTCTAAATGAATAGCCTCTTTAGTTATACTATCGATAATCATCTGCTGAACTATCTTATGCTTTTCTGAATCTTTCTTGATTAACTCCATTGTCATTTTTACAATGGGGTTTTTGGTTTTTTTGAGCATTGCACTTGCACTAGCTATGGTCGCATCCTCAAGGGCCTGCCACTCTTTAATAAGCTTTAAAAACTCCTTAGAATTTTCTGCCGGCTGTTTTTTCATAAAATCCTCCTGCAAAAGGTTTTTATACCTGAATCAAAAATCAGTTATATAAAAATTCTATCAGATTTATTAATGTTGTCAAGATATATATTCTGTCTACCCTAAAAATCATTTGTGCACTATTTGTAAAGATCATAATTGGACATGTTGTATTGACCATTTGTTTCTTTGATAGGAAAGTGATACAGTAGTTTCGTCATTCCAGCGAAGGCTGGAATCCAGAGGTGTTAAAATGAAAAAATTTTATGTTTACATTCTTTGTAATAAACGAAACGGCACTTTATATACAGGGGTTACATCCGATATTATTAAGCGAATCTATGAACACAAACACAATCTGGTAAAGGGGTTTACTCAGAAATATAATATTCACCATTTAGTATGGTATGAGATTCACGAAACAGCAGAGATCGCTATCAGCAGAGAGAAACAAATAAAGGCGTGGAAAAATAACCCTGAATGGAAGGATTTATATTATGACATTATTGGCGAAAGCACTGGATTCCTGCTGGAGTTTACCCCTGCAAAAACAGGAGGCAGGGGCTGGAATAACACAATAAAGAGGAAGAACTTACCTAATAAGATGTTTACAAATACTTTCATGGATGTGCAGAAATGATTTTTAAGTAACAGATATATATTCTGTCCAAAAATAGATAAGAGGGGACGGTGAGGATTTTAATGCAGTGCCTTGCAAAAAATTTTAGAAGCTCAGTGTCTCCGCCCTCTCCAGAGGGGCTTATAATGGACATCTCTTAAAATTACTGTTCTTCCTTTTTCGGGATCTTTTATAAGGCGAGCTATTATGTATAAATTTCCATCTCTGGCAAAGTATTTAGAGCCAGTAATCTCAACAGTACTACCAATCTCAAGCTCCAAGGCTATTCTTGATAAATACCATTTTGGTGCGATAACGACATTAGGGGTCTTCGAATCTGTCTTGATTTTTATAATAACAGGACCTCTCATGCCGCTTAGAATATCAATTACAGCTCCCTTTATTGATATTTCTGTATTTTCGTCATAACCCTCTGTAATATCTGATTCAGCATAAGAGAAAGAAGAAAAAGCGAATATTAAAAATGCTAAAGATATTGCTAAAAAAATTTTTAAATTATAAATCATAGTCATTCTTTATGGAGTGACAACTCCATGAGCTATCACTCCATCTTAATTTTTATACTACATGCACATTCTTCCCATTCCCATACCCTTACCACAACCACAGCCACCATTACCAAGACCTGAAACACCAGCTTCTGCTGCCTTTTTCTGGATTTCTGTTCTTATATCAACCATCTCTTTTTGTTTGGCTGCTATTGCATTCCAGTCAGGGTTGGTCTGAGCCCTTAAAGAGAAAATCTCTGTTTTTAACTGGAGCATCTTCTGTCGTAAATTGAGTGTATCTTTCTGAAACTCAGCAAACTTTTGAGCCTGTTCAGGTGTAAGATTTGCCATCATCATACCATGACCCTTGCCCATTCCATACCCCGGACCAATTGCCATTGCCCCTGTAACCATTACGGCAAAAAGAACGACTGCTAATCCTATGCTTAATGCCTTTTTCATTAATCTTCACCTCCTTTCCTCATCAGGCGTTCTCGATTGCATTTCATAAAAGCAATTGATATGCCATGTGAAAAAAGGCTTAAAAATCAATAAACTATTTTGTTAAGGAAATCTTTTGGTGCAATATTTGCATATGGTGGGTGCAAACATTGCGTTTCAAAGTCCGTACTCCTTGATTTTGTATTGTAAGGTGCGGAGTGATATTCCCAATATCTCTGCTGCCTTTTTTCTGTTACCATTTGTCTTAGACAGGGCTTGTTCGATAGCACCTTTTTCGATACTTTTCAAATCACCCTCAAACCCTTTCATGCCAATGACTTCTGTCTTTGATTGTTCAAGTTCTGGCAATGTAAGTTGATTGCCTCGACTTATAATTATTGCCCTCTCTATAATATTTTCGAGCTCTCTGATGTTACCTGGCCATGAATAGTTTTGCATCTTTTGCATGTCTTGTTCTGCAATGGTCTTGACATCTTTACCGAGTTTTGCAGAAAAGACTTTTATCAGATAATTAGCAATCTCTGGCAGATGCCTTTTTCTCTCTCTTAAAGGTGGAATATTTATTGGAAAGACATTCAGGCGATAATAGAGGTCTTCTCTGAATTTTTTTTCCTGAACCAGTAATCTCAAGTCTTTGTTTGTTGCGGCTATTATCCTTGCATTTGTCCTTATCGTATTAAGAGAGCCGAGCCTTTCAAAGGTCTTATCCTGAAGCACCTTTAAAAACTTTGCCTGCAGGGTTATACTCATCTCAGAGACCTCGTCTAAGAAAATGGTTCCGTCTTCTGCCAATTCAAATCTCCCCTTTTTTTGAGATAATGCACCAGTAAAAGCACCCTTTTCATAACCAAAAAGCTCAGACTCGAGCAGGTTCTCAGGTATTGCGGCACAGTTTATATCAACAAAAAGCCCTTCTCTTTTGCTTATATTATGGATAACCTTTGCTATCAGGCTCTTCCCTGTGCCTGTTTCTCCGGTCAAAAGAATAGTTGTATCTGTAAGAGACACTTCCTTTATATCTCTCAAAATATCTTCCATGCCTGCAAAGATAATCTCTATCGGAGGCATTCCTTTGAACTCTTCTGACTTTAATAATCTGTTTTCATTTAATAGTCTCTGTTTGTCAAATATCTTTGAGACAGCAATCCTTAGTTGGTCAGGGTCTTTTAGTGGTTTGGTAATATAATCAGAAGCCCCTTTTTTCATTGCATTAACAGCAGATTCTACAGTAGCAAAGGCAGTAATCATGATTACATCAATATCGGAGTTTCTTTTTTTTACTTCGTCCATAAACTTGAGCCCATCTATCCTGGGCATCTTAAGATCAGTTATAACGAGATTGGGCGAAAAGGAATCAATTGCCCTTAATGCAAGATCCGGGTCTGTAAAACCCCTTACCGTATATCCTGCATCCTCAAGTATTTTCGTCAATAGAAGCAGGAAGGATTTTTCATCATCAACAACTAAGATTCTAAGGTTTTCTCTTTGCATGTATTATATAGATTTTGGCAATGTTATTTTAAAAACTGTTCCTTTTTGGGGCTCGCTTTTAAGCTCTATTTCAGCCCCAATAGACCTTATCAGTTTATCAACTATTGTGAGTCCGAGCCCTGTGCCTCTGGTTTTTGTTGTGAAAAAGGGTTTATACACATTTTCCAGTATGTCTTTACCCATCCCGCACCCATTGTCTTTAATATACAAAACACAATACCTTTTTTCAGCCTCTGCATCAATATTTATCACACTACTATCTGCATCAATAGCATTCTGGATTAAGTTTATCAAAATCTGTTTTATTTTATCTCGATCTGATGTGATTTTTATATTATGTGGAATGGATGTTAATATCTTTATGTCATTGATATCATTGAATGAGTTTATGGACTCTTTAACCACATCAAGCAAGTCAAAATCTTCAATCCTTAATTCAGAAGGTCTTGCATACAAAAGCAGGTCGTTTGTCAGTGCCTCTAATCTATGGGACTCAGATATTATTATGTCCAGAGATTCTTTATATGCTTTTTTATCTTTTATCTGTTCTTTAAGATATTGTGCAAAGCCCTTTATGCTTCCGAGTGGATTTCTTATCTCATGGGCAAGTACGGATGCCATCTCACCGAGTACAGCAAATCTTTCTCTTTCCTGTATCCTTAGTCTCAATTCATCAGCCCTCTTTGATGCCCTTATAAAAAAATAACCTGTAAACCATATGGCTATGATTATAAATATCATTGCAAATGCATGCATTTTTGCATATCTTATAATTTCATCAGCATAGTAAGTATGAAGGGATATCCTTAATACATAATCCTTTTTATTAATTGATATTGGCATATCCAAGACAAAGACCCTTTCGCCTGTGCCGAGTGTTAAGTATGAGTAAGATGTGTCGTTAGTCTCAATTAATTTTTTAATATTTAGATCATCTGTTCTTCTACCTATTAAATTCTTGTTGGAATGGAGGACGATTTTGGTATCCTCATCGTATAAAGCAAGAAATGCGATTCCTTCCCATTTGCCTTCTGTAATAATCTCTCTAAATATATCAGTCTTCTGCAAATTATTGCCTTTTAGTGATGATTCAAGGCTCGCTCCTATACCAATGGCTTGAAATTTCAGGGCATCCTGTGAGGCCTTAACAGAATTTTTATATGTCAATAAAGTGCTTGTTGCTAAAACAATGGTAGCAATCAATAATATTGCATAGAAAGAAATGTTATTTTTTGAGTAAGACATTATTACTATTTTAAGATATTTGAGGTATTATTTAAATAAATGGGCAACAGGGCTGTAATAATCTTAATATCTATTTTTCTCTTCTTATCGAATAATATACAGGCATCAATTAATGGGACTTTAAAAGAAATATTTATGCCTGAGGGAGATGCTGTCAGGGTAGAGCCATGGATAGAAAACTTAGAGATTCCGTGGTCTCTGGTATTCATTGATAATGAAAGGGCACTCGTGAGTGAAAGACCGGGAAGAATAAGGCTGATTAAAAAAGGAATTCTACAGATAAAGCCCTATGCGGAGATAGAAGTTTCACATATAGGTGAAGGTGGACTGATGGGGCTTGCGATTCATCCTGATTTCCCCAAAATGCCTTTTATCTATGCTATGCACACATATAAAAGGGATAATAATTTTTATAATAGGGTCATAAGATTAAGAGATGCTGGAGACAGGGGAATCTTTGATAGGGTTATTATAGACAGGATACCAGGAGGCAGACTGCATAATGGTGGTAGGATTTCATTCGGACCAGACGGGATGCTCTATATCACCACTGGAGAAATATTTGAGGCTGATTTGTCACAGGACTTAAAATCTCTTGCAGGTAAAATATTAAGAATCACTCCTGATGGTGAGATACCAAAAGACAATCCTTTTAAAGATTCCCCTATCTATTCATACGGTCATAGAAACCCACAGGGTCTTGCATGGCATCCTGAGACGAAGGAGTTATTCTCCTCAGAGCATGGTCCATCAGGAGAATTTTTGAGATTCGGAAACGATGAAATCAATATTATCCAGAAAGGCAAGAATTATGGATGGCCAGATATAATTGGAAGAGGTAAGAAGGGTCAATATGTTGATCCGTTCATACTCATGGAAAAGACAACCCCACCCTCTGGAATGACATTTTATAAAGGGGATCACATTCGTCATTTAAAGGGAGATCTATTTGTAGCCACGCTCAGGTCAGAGTCATTAATAAGGATCAGATTAAAGAAGGAATCATCTAATTACAAGGTCTTTAGGATGGAGAGATGGTTTGCTAAAGATCATAATAAAGGTGTATATGGCAGGCTCAGGGATGTAGTTGAAGGTCCTGACGGGGCATTATACTTTCTCACTAATAATCGAGATGGTAGGGGTAAGCCTCGTAACAAAGACGATAAAATATACCGCATAGTGCCAGTGAAAGAATAGGCTATTTTATAAACTTAGAGAATACATAGTCAGAGTCCTTTGCTGAGAGATGACAGTCATAACATTCTTTTTCTACATCTTTTTCGATATATTTTCCGTCTCTGTCAAAAAAGGCATATATCCAGCCACCAGTCTCTTCAGCCCTTGCATCCTTTATCATCAATAGATAATACAATTTTTTGCCCTGATTAAGTGAGCCATCTTTTCCAATCTCTACATCATAAAAGACCGCGACGAATATTGTCCTTTGTGGAAACTCATCTTTTGATAATAAGGCCTTTAAGCCCTTGTTATTTACATAAATATGATGAAATCCATAAAGTTCGTGGTTTCTGTCAGGAATAACCATAGATTTTACATGGGTATAACTCCTCCATTCTCGAGGGAGTAAAACCTTTATTTTTATCTGTCCATAGGCCTTTATTGAAATGATAAGAATAAATGATATAACCAAAAATGTGATTATTTTTTTTGTCCTATTTCTTTTCATCTGTCCTCCACTATTTAAAGGGTATTGAGATATGCTATTAAATCAAGTATATCAGCTTCTGATAAATAATCAAATGAAGGCATGTCTTTATAAGGATTTTTTATTTGAGATATGATATTCTCTGGTGTTGCAGGTCTTTTGCTTACCGGAAGGATAGGATTTTTTAAGATTCCCTTATGCCCCGGACCCACACCCCATTGTGTGCTATATGCATCATGACAAAAATAACATTTTGATTCATATAGCTTTTTCCCTCTGGCTATGCTAACAGCATCTGTTCTAATTTGAATATTTTTTTTCCCTATGGATAACTCCTTTTTTTCAATTTTTTCGGTTCCAAGTTCTGTAATCAACAGATAATATCCACTGGACATTGCTATCATGCCAAAGGTCAGAAGGCTTATTAAAAGCCCTAATATTTTTACCTGATTATAAAATTGACGATATATTCTTAAAAAAAGTATTTTCATGCATAGCAAAAGGATAACAGCTACTGAAAAAACGATATGAGATACAGCCCTTGCAGAAGGCTCTGTCTTTGTCTTTACTATAAAATCGAGGCAGAAATAGGCTATGACGAGATAAAGGACAAAATAGATTTTGCCATTTAGTTTATGTATCTTCTTGAGTCTTTCTGCATTAAATTTAGACCTTCCATAGACCTCTAACATTGTGAACATAGAAAACAATGCAACAATAAGCAAAAAAATAGACAAGAGCGATTTGATAAAAAATATTGTCATCTGAATACCCCTGATGCGTAAAAGAGATAAAAGGGGGAAGAAATTCCCCCTTTATAAATTTTTTTAGCAGCCCTCTATCGCCTTTTTCTTTTTTGGGGCTTCTGCAGGAGCCTTTCCTGACAGTGACTTAATATAAGCTACTATGTCCTTCATCTCCTGAGAATCTACGGCTATTTTTTTACCCTTATTAGCCATTTCAATACATACATTTACTGCTTCTTCAAGGCTTGCCTGCTTTTTACCCATGATATTAAACTCTTTCTTTTCTGCAGCCTTTTCTAATCCCTTTCCATTTGGATGACACGAGTTACAGGACTTTCCAGCAGTTCCACCAGCAAATTTTGGATCATTGAAAAGGGCCTTTCCTCTTTCCTCTGGAAGATGCTTTGATGCAAAGGCAAAAGAGAACATCAGGCTGATAGCAATCATAGAAAGAAGCACCATTTTAAATGCCTTCATTCTTATCACCTCCTTTCTCATGGTGTCTTGCAATTTCAATATTATCAAAAAAAATATACGATTGCAATCAAATAAGGACTTAGGAGTCTTCGCCATAAAATAAATTAGGTAAAATCAAAATTTAATTTGTTAGGAGTTAAATGATGATTTCCTACTTTGTCAATTCCGAAAACAATAACATTACGAACAGACTATTTTGGGGGAAAGCAATTTAATGGATAAGTGATGCGATTTCTAAAAAAAACCTTTAAGGGCGATTCGAAAATCGCCCTTAAAATTGCTCTTTTATTGTTATAATCTCGTCCCTCTTTTGTCCAGTTGAGATTATCTGCACCTCTGTTTTGAGCATCTCTTCTATCTTCTTGATATACTTTCTCGCATTTGCAGGTAGTTTATCAAATTCCCTTATGCCAAGGGTGCTTTCCTTCCAGCCATCAACCTCTTCGTAAATTGGTTCACAATTTTCGAGGACTTCTGTCTCTTTCGGAAATTCCTCATATAATTTTCCATTGTATTTATAGCCGATGCATATCTTTAGTCTGTCCATTCCATCAAGGATATCCATTTTTGTGAGCGCAATGCCTGTGAGTCCATTAATACGCACTGCATATCTTAGTATTACCATGTCAAGCCAACCACACCTTCGAGGTCTGCCAGTAGTTGCACCAAACTCTCCACCTTTTCTTCTAATTGTCTCTCCAAGCTCGTCCTTCAATTCAGTTGGAAACGGACCTTCTCCAACCCTTGTAGTATATGCCTTTACTACTCCCAATACCCTCTTAATCTTTGTAGGACCAACACCCAATCCCGTGCATGCACCGCCTGCTATGGTATTAGAAGATGTAACAAATGGATAAGTTCCATGGTCAATGTCCAGAAGTGTTCCCTGTGCACCCTCAAAAAGGATATTTTCTCCTGAATCTATCGCTCTATTTATTACCAGATCTGTATCTGCAATGTATCTGGAAAGTCTTTCAGCATATCTCATATACTCATCATATATTGCATCCGCTTTCAGTGGAGCGGTCTTATAGAAATTTTCGAGCAGGAAATTGATTGTTGACAGATTTGCAGAAAGCTTTTCCTTAAATACATCAGGAGTTAATAAATCAATCATTCTGATACCATGCCTTGCTACCTTGTCAGTATAGGAAGGTCCTATCCCCCTGCCTGTTGTCCCTATCTTTTTATTGCCTCTTTTATTTTCGTTTTCCTTTTCAATAGCAATATGGTAAGGCATGATTATATGTGCATTTTTGGAGATCAAGAGATTATCATCTGTGTTTATCCCCCGTGCATTGAGTCCGTCTATCTCTGCTATAAGTGCGTCAGGGGCTATAACAACTCCGTTTCCGATTATGCATTTTTTCCCTTCATGAAGTATTCCAGAAGGAATCAGGTGAAGGATATATTTTTCATTGTTTATGACAACCGTATGCCCTGCATTATGACCACCCTGATAACGGGCAACCACCGAAGCCTTCTCCGTGAGGAAATCTACTATCTTTCCCTTCCCCTCATCACCCCACTGGGTTCCAACAATAACCACTGTAGACATAGTTACCTCTTCGTTGGCTATAGGCGATAGGCTATAAGCGTAGGCTATATAATTATCCTATAATCTCTTGCCTATTGCCTTTTGTTAGCCTTTTGCCTGTTATAAATTTATCACCTTGACATCAAGGATATTCGGAAGATTTTTTATCTCTTCCATGATTTTATCTGATACAGGAGAATCGATATTGACAACTGATATTGCCCTCCCTCCTGCCTTTTCCCTTCCAAAATGCATTCTTGCGATATTTATGTTGTTATTACCTAAAAGCATCCCGATATTGCCTATGACACCGGGCTTATCGTTATTGTACATAAAGAGCATATTGCCCTCCGGAACTATCTCGACCGTAAAGTCGTCTATCTTGACAATCCTCGGATCTTTTTTGCTAAAAAGTGTCCCTGTAATAGACAATTTCTTTTGAGGAGACGAGATCCTCATTGTTATAGCACTCTGGTAATCACCTGCATCTGTGCTCTTTGTCTCTTTTACCTCTATCCCTCTTTCCTTTGCGATGAATGGTGCATTTACAAAGTTGACAGTTTCTTCAAGTATAGGGGTAAGCAATCCTTTCAGCGCTGCAATAGTCAATGGAGATATACTTAACTCAGAGGCATCTCCCTTATATTCAAGGGTAACCTCTGTGATTCCACCATCAAATATCTGGGAAGCAAAGCTGCCTATCTTTTCTGCAAGGGTTATGTATGGTTGTAAAATCGCCACTTGGTCAGCTGGTATGGAGGGAAAGTTTACAGCATTCCTTATTGTTCCATGAATAAGATAGTCTGCTATTTGCTCAGCAATTGCTATAGCTACATTTTCCTGTGCCTCCTGAGTTGATGCACCGAGGTGTGGGGTGCAGACAACCTTTTCGTGACCTACCAGTGGATTATTTTCAGGAGGCTCCTTTTCAAACACATCCAGTGCAACTCCAGCAACCTTTCCACTCTCCAATGCATCGTAAATGTCTTTCTCATTTACTATCCCGCCCCTTGCACAGTTTATTATATAAACTCCGTCCTTCATGGACTTTATTGTATTTTTATTTATAAGATTTCTGGTCTCTGCTGTCAAAGGAGTATGTAGAGTTATGAAATCAGCCTGTTTTATTACTTCCTGTATCTCCATTTTTTTGACACCCATTTGTTTAGCCTTTTCTTCGCTTAAAAACGGATCATAGGCAATCACATTCATTCCGAGACCCTGAGCCCTTTTTGCAACCTCTCCTCCGATATTTCCGAGACCTATGATACCGAGCGTTTTATTAAAGAGCTCTATACCCATAAATTTCTTTTTTTCCCATTGCCCTTTAGCCATGGAGGCATTTGCCTGAGGTATCTTTCTGGCAATAGCAAACATCATGGCAATGGTATGCTCTGCAGTTGTTATTGTGTTTCCACCCGGGGTATTCATAACTACAATTCCCCTTTTTGTTGCGGCAGCCTTGTCCACATTATCGAGCCCCGAGCCTGCACGGCCTATTACCTTGAGATTTTTAGCAGCATCAATAATATCTGCTGTGACCTTTGTGGCACTTCTGATAACAAGCGCATGATATTCTCCGATGATTGACTTTAAATCCTCTGGTTTTAGTCCTGTTTTTACATCTACATCGAGACCTGCCTTTCTCATAATCTCGATGCCCTTTGATGAAATGTTGTCGCTAACCAGTACCTTCATAACAAATACCTCCTTTTTATTTAGCTCCTCATAATAGAGTGAGCAGTATAGCAAAATTGTAATATAGGGTATTAGAGCGACCCTGTAGCCCAAGCATAACAAGGATGTTTGCGCGGCTGGCAGAAGGCTGGGTGCCTTCTGAGAATGAAGCTAAAATACCCTGTATTACCTGCTGTTTATCCTTATTCCATCAACAATTCCTGAGCTTTTGCAACTCCTGTTCCTAATTTAACAGGATGACCGAGCTGTTTCAGCACCATTTCTAATGCTGCAATCCCTGTTATTATATCAAATGTATCTGCATAGCCTAAGTGAGCAAGCCTGAATATCTTTCCCTTTGCCCTATCCTGCCCCCCTGCACCTGTGATACCGTATTTTTCACGCAGTGTCTTATAAACTAATTGCCCATCGATTTTATCAGGCATTTCAATGGCAGTAACAGAATTGCTCGGCGATTCTTTTGAATAAATACCAAGACCTAAGGCCTTTACTGCCTCTCTTGTTGCATGTGCAAGCCTTGCATGCCTTTTAAATACATTCTCAAGACCCTCTTTTTGCAATAACTTTATTGCCTCATTGAGTCCTATTATCAGTGTGACTGCTGATGTGAAGTTTGTCTGGTTTTTGGCAAGGTTTTCCCTTTCCTTCTTAAAATTGAAATAAAACCTCGGCATCCTGGATGTCTCATTTTTTTTCCATGCCTTTTCGCTCACACTAACAAATGCAAGACCGGGTGGAAGCATTAATCCCTTTTGAGAACCCCCGACCATTATATCTATACCCCATTCGTCGGTCTTTATATCCTGAGCTACGAGAGCACTAATAGCATCAACAACAAAAAGGGTTTCAGGATAATTCTTTATAACCTTTCCAAGACCCTCTATGTCATGATATACACCTGTAGATGTCTCTGTTGCCTGAACAAAGACTGCCTTAATTGAGGGGTCTTTCCTTAAAACAGCCTCAACCATATCAGGTTTTACAGAATAACCCCATTCAACGATTATCTCTTCTACTGTTAGTCCATAAGCCTGAGCTATCTTTGTCCATCTTTCTCCAAATTTTCCACCATTGACAACAACTACCTTATCTCCTGCATTGAAAAAGTTATTTACTGCTCCCACCATGCCGCCCGTCCCTGTTGAGGCAAGTATGAGCACATCATTCTTTGTCTGAAAGAGCCACTGAAGCCCTTTCTTCGCAGAATCAAGCACCGGCAAAAAGTCAGGAGACCTGTGGTGTATTATAGGCATTGCCATAGAAAGAAGAACTTCGGGTGGCACAGGAGTTGGTCCTGGAGCCAAAAGGTATCTCTTTAACATAAAGCCTCCAAAAATGATTTAAGATTTAAGATTTAAAAGTCTGTTACCAAAATCTTAAATCCTGCTTCTTACTTCCTAAATTTATTCAGGTATGTATGATAATATAAACCTGTTATATTTGAAAAGTGTTTTATAAACGGATAAAATAGAGACATTATGAATGAAGTCCTTTTTCGAAAAATTGAAAGACTTAAAGAAGAGGTTCTTTATCTTGAGACTAATAAAAAAAACCTTCTGAAAAATATTGAATTATCCACTGAAACAAAAAAGATTGCAGAGAGATCTGTTTATCTCTGTGCGGAAATAGCACTTGATATTGCAGAGACGATTATAGCAATTAAAGGGCTCCCAAAGCCTTCTACCTACAGCGATTCGATTTATAAACTCGGAGATTTTAAAATTATTCCAAAAGAATTTGCCAGAAAATTCGCATATATCGCAGGGCTGAGAAATTTCCTGGCGCATGATTACCAGGTTGAGACCATTACAGATTTGCAGAAGTTTTTAAAGACAGGGATTGCTGATGTGAAGAAGTTTATCGGGTTTGTAGAGAAAACATGAAAGAACAAATAGATAAAATAAAAAGAGTGCTCGAAAGCAAGCCGTATGTTGAGTTTGCCTACCTTTTCGGCTCACAGGCAAAGGGACTGGCTGACGAAAGAAGCGATTGGGATATTGCAGTATATTTCAAGGAAGCCGAAAAACTCCTTGCATGGGCAGCTTTTAAAATAGAAGCAGAAGTGTCAAGAGAGGTGGGCAAAGAGGCACAAATAATCACGCTTAATGGGCTTGAATCCCCTGTCATGATTTTTCAGATATTAAAGGATGGGATATTGCTTGTTGATAGAAACCCAGAAAAGAGGGTCATTTTTGAAGCAAAAGCCCTTTTAAAATATCACGATTATCAGTATTTTTTAAAAAGACAGATGGCGGAAAAGAAGCCATTACATGGTAAAAAGTTGGCTGAGGCAGTGTCCAAAAAAGGATAAAATTAAAATAAGGAGAGCATATTAATAATGAATAAACAAAGGCTCCTTGCATCATTGCCTTCTGTGGATGAAATCTTAAAGTCAGAAAAGGGTTTGAAATGGCAGGAAACATTCCCGAGGCGATATGTCCTTAGGGCAATCCGTGAGATTATCGAAGAAAAAAGGCAGGCAATTCTCAGAGATGAATTGAAAGAGATTTCGCAAGAGGCAATGCTTCCTGAAATCCAGCGTAGAATAGAGAGGCTCTCTTCATTCAGCCTTAAGCCAGTAATTAATGCAACAGGTGTTGTAATTCATACCAATTTAGGCAGGTCTGTGCTTTCTGAAGAGATTATGGAAAATGTCAGAAAGGTCGCCTGTGGATATTCAAATCTCGAATATGACCTTGAAAAGGGCGTCAGGGGAAAGAGATATTCGCATATCCAGAGATTATTAAATGAGATTACAGGGGCAGAGAGCAGTCTCATCGTAAATAATAATGCTGCAGCAGTCTTTGTATGTCTGAGTGCCCTTGCAAAAGGGAAGGAGGTTATCGTCTCAAGAGGCGAACTCGTTGAGATAGGAGGCTCATTCAGGGTGCCTGATGTGATGAGCAGTAGCGGGGCAATTTTAAGAGAGGTAGGTACCACCAACAAGACACACCTGCATGATTATGAAAATGCAATAAATGAAAATACTGCCATGTTACTAAAAGTGCATCAATCAAATTTCAGAACCATTGGTTTCACAAAGCAGGTATGGGTTGACGAGCTTGTAGCCCTCGGGAAGAGACATAACATACCGGTTATGTTTGACCTCGGGAGCGGCTGTCTTATAGATTTAAGACCCTATGGTATTCACATAGAACCAACTGTTCAGGAAATTGTAAAGTCAGGATGCGATGTTGTTACATTCAGCGGCGATAAACTCCTTGGGGGTCCTCAGGGAGGAGTGATAGTCGGAAGGTCAGAACTCATTGAAAAAATCGCCAGAAATCCATTAATGAGGGCTGTCAGAATTGATAAACTCACACTCTCTGCATTTGAGTCAGTGCTTATGAGCTATTTAGATGAAGAAAGGGCTAAAAAAGATGTCCCGACACTAAGGATGCTTTTGCAGGATATAAACGAGATAAAGAAAAGGGCAAAAAGGATAGCAAATAGGCTTCGTAAAGAGATAAAAGGAGATATTGCAGATATAGAAGTAATGGCTGATTCATCTCAATCTGGTGGAGGTGCATTGCCAGAAATAGAGCTCATGACATTTGTAGTTGCAATTAAGCCAAAGAGACTGTCTGTAAATAGACTCGAAGAAAGACTGCGATTCCAGAATCCTCCGATAATAGCAAGGATAAAGGAAGATGCCCTGATTATTGATGCAAGGACAGTTTCTGATTCAGATGTTGAGGTACTGGCAAAAGGGGTTTCAGGTACCCTGTTGTAAACTATGACCATTCGAGAGCAAACAGAACAAATAGAAAGACAGATCCTCCATCCCAATGCGTGCCTGAGTTCAAAGAGCAGAGGAAGGGCAAAGCCTGAGAAACAAGACGATGTAAGGACATGTTTTCAAAGGGACAGGGACAGGATTATACATTCAAAGGCGTTTCGGAGATTGAAACACAAAACACAGGTATTTCTTGCTCCAAAGGGAGACCACTACAGGACAAGGCTGACCCATGTGCTTGAAGTCTCACAAATAGCAAGAACTATTGCAAGGGCATTAAGGCTGAATGAAGACCTTACAGAGGCTATTGCATTGGGTCATGACCTCGGACACACGCCTTTTGGGCATGCAGGTGAGGCGATTCTAAGGGAGATACATCCAGGGGGATTCGACCATTATAAGCAGAGCCTGAGGGTTGTTGATTTCCTTGAGAAAAATGGACAGGGGCTAAATCTTACATATGAGGTTCGCGAGGGCATTGTCAAGCACTCTAAGGGTAAGGGATTAATAATATCTGATAATCCAAAAGACAGGCCATCAACCCTTGAGGGTCAGATAGTTCGTATATCAGACATAATAGCTTACTTGAATCACGATCTTGACGATGCTATAAGGGCTGGTGTTATCAAGAGGACAGAGATACCGAAGGAAATAATTAAGGTTATAGGAGAGGCATATTCAAAAAGGATAGACACAATGGTTCGAGATGTTATTAATGCAAGCAATGCAACAACTCTTACACACATAAGCATGAGCGAAGAGTTATCATATGTTATTTACAAACTCAGGGACTTTCTATTTGAGAGGGTTTATGAAAGCGAAGGTATCATCAGGGAGTTCAAAAAGGCAAAGGGTATTTTAAAAGCCCTTTATGAATACTACCTTGAGCATATAGATGAGGTCTTTAAAGACATCCCTCCAGAAAAAAAGATTGATAGGCACAGGATGGTCTGCGATTTTATTGCGGGCATGACGGATAGCTTCGCATTTATGACTTATGAGAGACTATTTCTACCTGAGCAGTGGAAGGTTTTTTAAATTAGATGAAACAACAATCCAATCTCGAATCTCTCGAGTTCTATAAGCTTTTAGCCATAATTGCAGGATACGCTAAGAGTGATGCATCAAGAAAGGTTATTTCAGAAATCACACCCCTTCAGGACATAAATGATATTTTTAAAAGACAGGGGCTTATTAATGAAATAAGACTTATGTCACAGAGTGGCAGTCCCCTTAAAATAATGGCTTTCTATGACATAGAGCCTCTATTGCAAAAGGTAAAGCCGGAAGATGCCATTTTAGAGCCGATAGAGCTGTCCAAGATAATGATATTTTTAGAATCAGCAAACTCGCTGTTAAACCAGATAAAAAAACATAGCAATATACCCTTTTTGGCCTCCCTGACAGAAAACATGACAGGACATCCAGAACTCCTGAATGTACTCAAAAGGTCAATAGATTCAGAGGGCAGGATCCTTGATAGCGCCACACCTTTGTTGAAGGAATTGCGGACAAGAATAAGGGGGCTTGAAAACAGGATAAGAAAAAGACTCGAGGATTATGTTAGAGATGAAAGGATATCCGTCTTTCTACAGGACGATTTTATAACACAAAGGTCAGGTAGATGGGTGATTCCTGTAAGGATGGACTCAAAGGGTCAGATTCCGGGCATAGTCCATGATATTTCGAAATCAGGGGAAACTGCATTCATTGAGCCGATCACAATAATTGGACTCTCAAATGAATTAGAAAATCTCATTGCAGAGCAAAAGAGTGAAGAGATAAGGATATTAAAGGATTTATGCTCTCGAATAAGGTCTTCTGCATCAGAAATGATATCTGAATATTATAAGGTTGTATATATTGATGCTATGAATTCAATCGCGGCTTTTGCTGACATGCTCAAAATGCAGATGCCCACTATCAATACAAACAATTCAGTTGATATTGTTAAAGCCCGCCATCCTTTATTAATGCTCTCGCTACAAAAGAAAGAAGATGCCCACCCTGTGATACCTCTTGATATCAGGCTCGGTGGAGAAGACACCGTTATGGTCATAACAGGACCAAACGCAGGTGGCAAGACCATAGCATTAAAGACTATCGGACTTTTGCTATTAATGGCATTATCAGGCATGCCGGTTCCTGCTGACTCTTCATCCTCTTTTCCGCTTGTCAGAAACCTCCTTGTTGACATAGGAGATCAGCAATCCATAGAAGATAACCTGTCCACATTTTCTGCTCATGTTTCTAACATGGCTAAGATATTAGATGAAGCAGACGACCAGACCATTATTCTTATCGATGAACTTGGCACAGGTACAGAGCCTAATGAGGGTGCAGCCATCGCATGCGCTGTTCTACAGACCCTTAAAAATAAGGGCTCTTTGATATTTGCAACAACCCACCTGACCGAAATTAAGGGATTTGTCCATAAAACAAAGGGAATGCTCAATGCATCCATGGAATTTGACCATAATACCCTGACACCTCTTTACAGATTAAGAATCGGCGAGCCCGGGCAGTCTTATGCTTTTGAAACTGCAAGGAGATACGGATTGCCACAGGTCATAATAGATTCTGCAAAGAATATTTTAGGAATCCAAAAAATAGAGATTGATAATTTAATCCATGACCTAAACGAAAAGAGAAGGCATTATGAAATAGCTCTGAATGAACTCATACAAAAAGAAGCCGAAATTATGCAGAGACAAAAGTATCTTAATGAGATGTTAAAGGATGCTGAGGACAGGAAAAGGGAAATCCTCTCCAATGCTTACAAAGAGGCATCTCTCATTGTGTCCAATACAAAGCGACAGATGCACGAATTTTTTAAAGAATTGAAAAAGACGGACAGGGCTCATGCAAGACAGAGAGCCAGAGAAATAATAAAAAATGTAGAGTCTGCACATGAGCCAATAGCAGAAAAACTAAAAGAGTATGATAGTAAAGAAAAGTCAGAGATTTTGATAGATGGGATATCACAGGGCGATGTAATCTTTGTAAAGTCAATACAAAAATACGCATCCGTTGTCTCAATCAATAAAAGAGACAAAAGGCTAAAGGTAAGGGCAGGCAATATAGAGATAGAGGTTCCGATTTCGGATATTTCTATAGAAAAGGAAATACCTCCTGAAAGACAAGACATTCGGGTCGAGGTTTCACAGGAGGCTGTTTCATCTGTTATTAATATTATTGGATCAAGGGTTGATGAGGCTCTCTCAAAAATAGAGCCCTTTTTAAATCATGCCTCTCTTGCGGGTTTTTCTGAAGTAACAATTATTCACGGCATAGGAACAGGCATTCTTTCTAAGGCAGTGCGAGGATATCTAAAAGACCATCCCCTTGTAAAATCTTTTAGAAGTGGGAACAGGCTTGAAGGAGGCGAAGGGGTTACTGTAGTAGGGCTAAGGTGAAAACTAAAAATAGCGATTCAGAATTTTCAGGAGTAATAGGGCTGGTAAAATACAATTATAATGGGTCAAGTGGGGCTGCCTTATATGACTGATTTAGCCGTTCTTGATATGGTAAAATATTTAACTAAACTTGAGGTGATAGTATGTCAAATATAACTATAAGCATTGAAGAGGAGATGAAGTCCAGTTACCTTGATTACGCAATGAGCGTAATCATAGGCAGGGCATTGCCAGATGTGAGGGATGGTCTGAAGCCTGTACAGAGGAGGATACTTTATGCAATGTTTAGAGAGGGGCTACTCCCAGGGAAAAAGTATTCTAAGTGTGCAGGTGTTGTGGGAGAGGTCCTGAAAAAATACCATCCACATGGAGATACTGCTGTTTATGATGCCCTCGTCAGGTTGGCTCAGGACTTTAACATGAGGTATCCACTGATTGATGGTCAAGGTAATTTCGGTTCAATAGATGGGGATCCACCTGCTGCATATAGATATACAGAGGCAAGGCTCGCAAAGATTGCAGAGGAATTGCTCGCTGACATCGATAAAGAGACTGTTAACTTTATTCCTAATTTTGATGAGACAACGGAGGAGCCAACTGTTCTACCAACAAAGATTCCAAACCTTCTTATAAATGGTTCTTCAGGTATTGCGGTCGGTATGACAACGAATATACCTCCTCACAATATTACGGAAATAGCTGATGGACTGATAATGCTCCTCGAAAATCCTGATGTAACTATCAATGACCTTATGTCAGCAATAAAGGGACCCGATTTCCCGACTGCGGCAGTAATTCACGGCTATAGCGGCATTGTTGATGCATATACGCACGGCAAAGGACTAATAAAGGTCAGGGCAAAGGCAAGGATCGAAAGGGAGGCAAGGGGAGGAGAAAGCATAATAATAACAGAGCTTCCTTATCAGGTTAACAAGGCGAGACTAATAGAGAAGATAGCTGAGCTTGTCCGTGAAAAGAGAATCGAGGGGATATCAGAGATCAGGGATGAGTCAGACAGGGATGGCATAAGGATCGTCCTTGAACTTAAGCGCGGAGAAGTAGCTCAGGTTGTCTTGAACAATCTATATAAACTGACCCCAATGGAATCTACTTTTGGAGTAATAATGCTCTCTCTTGTCAATGGTCAGCCTCGAATACTAAACCTCAAGAGGATGTTAAATTACTTTTTACAGCACAGAAGAGATGTTGTAATCAGAAGAACAAGATTTGATCTAAGAAAGGCAGAGGAAAAGGCACACATCCTTGAAGGGCTAAAGATAGCACTCGATTATTTAGATGAGATAATCAGCCTTATAAGAAGGTCAAAGAATCCAGAAGATGCAAAGATAGGATTGATGACAAATTATCCGCTTACAGAGATTCAGGCACAGGCAATTCTGGACATGAAACTCCAGAGACTGACTGGATTAGAAAGGGAAAAGATATTAAAGGATTATGAAGAGATTTTAAAAGAAATAGACAGGCTGAGGGCAATTCTCGGGAGTGATGCCCTTGTATCTCAAATAATAAAAGACGAGCTTATAGAAATAAAAAATAAATACGGAGATGAAAGAAAAACAGAGATAGTTGCAGAGACGGCTGACCTAAAAATAGAAGACCTTATTACAGAAGAAGATATGGTTATAACCCTATCTCACAATGGCTATATAAAGAGGAATCCCCTTTCTATTTTTAGAAGCCAGCACAGAGGTGGAAAGGGATTAACAGGTATGGAAACGAGAGAAGAGGATTATGTTGAACAATTGTTCATAGGTTCTACCCATGACTATATGCTTTTTTTCAGCAATTCAGGGAGACTATACTGGAAAAAGATATATGAAATACCGGAGGCAGGAAGGACAGCAAAAGGCAAGGCCCTTGTCAATCTATTGCCTCTTTCAGAAGGAGAGAGAATAACCACAGCCCTGAATGTCAAGGATTTCAATGAAGGATATCTTGTGATGTTTACAAAAAAGGGCATAGTTAAGAAGACAGAACTGAAAGAATATAGCAATCCGAGGAGCAAGGGTATAATAGCAATAAGCCTCGATGAAGGTGATGAATTGATAGCAGTTAAAAAAACAACAGGTAGTAATGACTTAATAATGGGCACAAAGAGCGGGCTTGCTGCAAGGTTCAGGGAAGAGGATGTGAGACCCGTTGGAAGAACTGCTCGTGGCGTAATAGGGATAAGACTTTATGATAAGGACGAGGTTGTCTCTGCGGAGGTCTTGGAAGAAGGGACGAGTCTGCTTACCTGTACGGAAAGGGGACTTGGTAAAAGGACAAACACAGAAGAGTATCCTGTACATGGAAGGGGCGGAAAGGGTGTTATCTCCATAAAACTGACAGAAAAGGGAGGTAATGCAGTCGGGCTCCTTCAGGTAAGAGATAAAGACGAGATAGTTCTCATAACAAACTCTGGAAAGCTTATAAGAATAAAGGCTAATGCCATTTCATTGCAGGGCAGGAATACACAGGGAGTAAAACTGATGGAATTAGATGCTGATGATAAAATAGTGAGCATTGGCAGAGTTGCTGAAGAATAATTATGAATAATAAAGATATTTGGATATTCATATTTCTACTCGGGATGTTAGGACTTAACTGGCCAATTATAGAGATATTTCATCCAAACGAGATAGCATATCTGTTTTTCTTTTGGATAATTTTTATACTGCTGATATTTTTAAAGGCATTCAAAGCAGATAGAATATGAACAACTGAAAGATTCTCTTTTTTATTTATTAAAAATAAAGATGTTTGCACCATATAACCTTTTCTTCATAGTCCTTTGCTACCTTCTGCTGCTATTTGCGCTTGCATATTATGCAGAGAAAAAAGAGAGGTCAGGTAAAAGCATAGTCAATAACCCCTACATCTATTCCCTGTCTCTTGCAGTTTACTGCACTTCCTGGACATTCTATGGGAGCGTTGGAAAGGCAGCTACCTCCGGCCTTTCATTCCTTACCACATATTTAGGCCCAACGATCATGGCCGCCCTGTGGTTAGTCGTCCTGAAAAAGGTTGTGAGGATAGCAAAGACAAACAGAATCACAACTATATCTGATTTCATTGGTTCAAGATACGGCAAGTCCCTTGCCCTTTCAAGCCTCGTAACAATAGTTGCTGTGATAGGAATCGCTCCATACCTCGGACTGCAGATAAAGGCAATCATAAGTACATTCACCATTATATCTGGAGAGGTTAAAGGTAGTGCTGCTGCAGGGCTCTTCATTACACTGATACTCGGCATATTCGCCATTATGTTTGGCGCCAGACGCCTCGATTCATCAGAAAGGCATGGTGGTCTCGTATTTGCGATTGCATTCGAATCAATAGTAAAGCTCATCGCATTTATTACAGTGGGTTTTTTTGTAACATATGGGTTATTTGATGGATTTGGCGATATAATCGCAAGGATCAAAGACTCTGAACACTCTGCACTGCTTTTTCTTGGAACAGGTACAGGAACTGCCTATTTTGAATGGTTTGCACTCCTTTTTCTTTCCATGATGGCAATAATGTTTCTGCCGAGGCAGTTTCAGATGGCTGTTGTAGAGAACTACGACGAGGCACACATAACAAAGGCTGCCTGGCTCTTCCCACTGTATCTTTTCCTGATTAATATCTTTGTATTACCCATAGCCTTTGGCGGGCTTCTTCAGGGCGGCACAGAAAAAATGGCAGACTACTTTGTCCTCACAATACCTTTAAATCATGGAGAAAAATATCTTTCGCTCTTTGCCTTCATTGGCGGTTTTTCTGCTGCAACAGGTATGGTAATTGTTGAGGCATTGGCCCTGAGTACAATGGTAATGAACAGTATAATTATGCCCACACTCATAAATTTCCATGATTCACCAAGATTTCCTGCTATAGTCCTAAATATCAAGAGGCTTGTAATCCTCGGTGTTGTCTTTATCGGCTATTTCTTTGCAACATCAATTGGAGAATTTTACAGTCTCGTTGATATGGGATTAAAGTCGTTTGAGGCTGTAACACTCTTTGCACCTGCATTTTTTCTGGGTCTTTACTGGAAGCGTGGCACAAAGATAGGAGCAATCACAGGCCTCATAGCTGGTTTTATTGTATGGTTCTACACACTGATAATGCCTGCCCTTATCAAGGCTGGTATTGTAAAGGATATCTGGCTGATCGGACTCATGACCAACTCTGAAATGCTTAATCCCATCAGCCTTTTTGGAATAAAGGGACTCGGCAAATGGGGCAATTCCCTGTTTTGGAGCATGTTTTTTAATCTGCTCTTTTACATTGGTGTGTCTGTGTTCACGAAACAATCAAGGGATGAAGAGATACAATCTCTCATCTTTGTTGAGTCTTACGACAGGGTCAAAGAACTTACTCATGGAAGCTCATATACTGTAAGCGATATAGAAAATATACTTGCTCAATATTTAGGCAGGCATGAGGCGGGAGAGGCGATACAATCATTTCTATCCAAAAAGAAAAAAAGGTGGGACGAACTCACATCAAAAGAGCTCTTCGAGTTAAGAAATGAGGCTGAAGTCATACTATCAGGTGCTATAGGTTCATCAATGGCAGCAATAATATTTGAAAACAAACTCGTTCTGACAGAAAAGGAGCGAGGAGAACTTTCTGAATCAATAAAACATATTACCGAAAGCCTCAGGCTCTCACGCCAGGAACTGGCAGAGGCAAACAGGGAACTGTCATACCTGAAAGAGTTCAGCGAAAATATCATCGAGAGCCTGCCTGTCGGCATTGCAACTGTAGATTCCTTATTAAAGGTGAAATACTGGAATAGAGAAATGGAGGCAATTACAGGGGTTAAAAAATCAGAGGCATTCAATAATTCAATAATACTTTTATTGCCATGGATCCCTGGAGATAGCCTCCTGCAAGACGAACAAAAGGAGACCACCTTCCAGTCACCAGATAATCGAATTTTCAAGATAAATATCAGCCCATTTAAGGATCCATCAGGGTATCTTGCAGGTGGATATGTGGTTGTCCTTGAGGATATTACTGAAAAAAAGAAAATAGAGGAGCAGTTGCTTCAGACATCAAAACTGGCAAGCATAGGCAAACTAACAGCTGGCATTTCTCATGAAATAGGCAATCCCCTTGCATCTATATCATCTCTGGTTCAGGAACTGCAGACAATAAATGCAGAGTTTGAAATCAAAAATCAGGCAGCCAATAAAGACGAAGTCGGCTTTATGAAGGCATCTCTAAAGACAATAAACAGCCATATTGAGCGTATAGCAAGAATAGTCCGTAGCCTCGGAGACTTTGCCAGGATATCATCTGCAGAAAAGACGGCTTCAAACATCGCTGAGATACTCGATCGCACTATCAATCTTGTGAAGTATGATAAGAGATTCAAGGATGTTAACCTCTATACAGAAATAGGCGATATACCCAAATTAGTGGTCAATCCCGACCAGATACAACAGGTCTTTCTGAACCTTATGCTCAATGCCCTTGATGCTATGCCTGATGGAGGCAGAATCCACATCAAAATGAAAAAAACAGGCAATTTCATAGAGATTACCTTCCATGACACAGGTAGTGGAATAGATGAATCCGTGATAGACAAAATATTCGACCCATTTTTTACCACAAAACCTTTTGGTAAAGGCACTGGATTGGGACTGAGCATTTGCTATGGTATAATCAGAGATCACAACGGCACAATTACTGTGAGAAGTAAAAAGGGAGAGGGAACTACATTTTTGATAAAGTTGCCTTTACAGCAAAATGTCTGAGAGAATACTCATAGTTGAGGATGAAGAGACCCTGCAGGCATCTCTGAGGAGGGTATTTTTGAGGGAAGGATATGATGTTGATTCAGTTGACAATGCTGAGTCAGCCCTCGAGATGCTCAATAAATGCATCTACGATATCATTATAACAGACATCATATTGCCCGGAATTGACGGGATAGAACTCCTGAAAAGGATCAAGGAAAGATTACCTGACCAGACCGTAATAATTATTACTGCATATGCCTCTTTAGAAACTGCTGTTGAAGCATTAAGGGCAGGGGCATATGACTATGTAATAAAGCCGATCATGCATGAAGAGATAAAGCAGATTGTTAAAAATGCCCTTAAACAAAGGGCCCTTCAGGCAGAAAATATCATCCTAAAAAAACAGATAGAAAGGCAGTATGACTTCAGCAGGATAATAGGCAAGAGTCCTGCAATGCAGAAGATAATCAACGAGGTAAAAAAAATTGCTGACGCAAGAAGCAATGTGCTTTTACTTGGAGAGACAGGCACAGGCAAGGAGCTCATCGCAAGGGCAATACACTTTAACAGTAATAGGGCAGACAAGCCATTTATACCGATAAACTGTAGCGCCATACCAGAAAACCTTCTCGAATCAGAGTTCTTCGGTCATGTAAGGGGAGCCTTTACAGGCGCAATAACTTCGAAGAAGGGGCTTTTTGAGGAGGCAAACGGTGGCACTGTATTTTTAGATGAGATTGGTGATCTCGGCATCAGCCTGCAATCAAAGCTACTTAGAGTGCTTGAGGATCAGGAAATAAGGCCTGTTGGTGGGACACAGAGCATCAAGGTTGATCTCAGGTTTATTGCTGCAACAAACAGGGATATCGAAAGGTCAGTAAAAGAAGGGAGTTTCAGAGAAGACCTCTTTTACAGGATAAATGTGATCACAATAAAGCTTCCTCCATTAAGGGAAAGAAAAGATGACCTCGAACTTCTTATAAGGCATTTTATTCAGAAGTATTCTATGGACTTAGGCAAGACATTCGACGGCATCGACAACGAAGCCTTGAATTATCTCATGGCATATCACTGGCCTGGCAATATCAGGGAACTACAGAACATCATAGAAAGGGCAATACTCATAGCAGAAGACAGGACAATTAAAAAAGAGCACCTGCCAGAGGGTATTATAAAGAGAGAGGATTCATTTCTTCATACCGCCCTCGATTATAAACTAACGATTGAGGACTACACAAAGGCGTTTATCCAGAAATATCAAAATGAATTTAATGAGCAGCAGCTTGCTGATATGCTCGGAATCACACGAAAGGCACTTTGGGAAAAAAGGAAAAAATGGGGGTTAAAAAGGTCTTAGATTAAGCTCCCATAAAATTAAATATTACAAAAAGTAACACCACTATGTAACTTTTTGTTTTGATTTGCCCTCAAGTTACGGCTATTATGCATAAAATCCTTTATTTTCAAGCATAAAAAAATGGCATTTTATTTGCTTAGTAATTCCACCTGCAAGGAGGTCTTATGATTGTAGAAGATGCTATAGCATTTTTGAAAAATATTCCTCCATTTCAGTTTCTTGATGAGCAAACCATAGGCTCTGTGGCAAAGAATTTAACAATAGAGTTTTACCCAAAAGACAAAATTATATTAAAACAGGACGGACCACCGAGCGAGTATCTTTATATTATAAAAAAAGGCAGTGTTAAGGTATTTATGGAAACCGATGGTGAGGATGTAATAATTGATTACAGAGGCGAAGGAGATAATTTTGGTTTTCTCTCCCTTATTGGCAAAGACAAGGCAAGGGCAAATGTTAAGGCTATTGAAGACACGATTTGCTATCTGGTGAATAAAGAGACTGTTTTGAGCCTTATTGACACAAATCCTGTCTTTACAGAGTATTTTTTAAAATCCCATATAACAAAGTACATTGACAGGACATATAGAGAGATGCACACTAAAAGCCTTTTTTATGGTGGGAGTGATAAATTACTCTTTACAACACGTGTAGGAGACATCGCTACAAAAGAAGTGATCACCATTGAGCAAAATGCTACTATACAGGATGCTGCCCGCAAAATGGCAAAAAATAGAGTAAGCTCCCTAATAATAGTTAATAATAACTCGGTTCCTGTTGGAATTGTGACAGATAGAGACCTCAGGGAAAAGGTTGTTGCAAAGGGTAGGGATGTAAACGAGCCAATAAGCAATATTATGAGCCTTCCACTTATAAGGGTTGATGCAAAGGACTATTGTTTTGAGGCTGTTCTGAAGATGATAAGACATAATATCCATCATATAATTGTGGTAAAAGAAGGTGACCTCAAAGGTGTTATAACAAACCATGACCTTATGCTTCTTCAAGGCTCATCCCCTCTATCTTTTTCGAAGGATATAGACAATCAACAAACTATTGAAGGACTCATACCTGTAGCCAAAAAAATAAATCTGATTGTAAAGCTTCTGCTTAGAGAGGGTGCAAAGGCAAGTAATATAACAAAGATAATAACCGAACTTAATGACAGGCTTGTAAGGAAGGTCCTTGAGATTTCAGAAAAAAAGTATGGAAAGCCCCCGACCCCCTTTTGCTGGATTGTATTTGGAAGTGAGGGTAGAAGGGAACAGACATTTAAGACTGATCAGGACAATGCGATAATCTATTCAGAAGAGTCAGAAGAGGCAAAGAGGTACTTTGAAGAATTTACACAATTTGTTAGGGATAGCCTTACAAAGTGTGGCTTTCCTTTATGCCCGGCAGACTATATGGCAAGTAATCCAAAATGGTGTCAGCCATTAAGGGTATGGAAAAGGTATTTTTCTGCATGGATTAACACCCCAACACCCGAGGCTATCTTAAAGTCCCTGATATTTTTTGATTTTAGACCACTATATGGCGACTTCAGTCTTGCTGAGGAGCTAAGAGATTATCTTATAAAAACCTTAAGAGGACAGAATCTATTTCTTGCCCAGATGGCGGGTGTCATAATAAGAAATAGACCGCCTCTTGGGTTTTTAAGGACATTTGTAGTCGAAAAGAGTGGTGAGCATAAGGATGAGTTGAATCTGAAGTTCAGAGGAATTGGACCTCTTGTGGATATTGTAAGGCTATTCAGCCTCGAATCAGGCATTAGTGAGACTTCAACCATAGAGAGGATAAGACTATTAAAAGACTCTCATCCCATAGTCAGGGAATCAGCAGATGAATTGGAGTATGCCTTTGAATTTATTACCCTTCTCAGAATTCATCACCAGATTGAACAGATAGAAAAGAATATCCCCCCTGACAATTTTATAAATCCGAACAAGTTAAGCAATCTCGAAAAGAAATCTCTTAAAGAAGCATTTCAGATAATCTCAAGAATTCAGGACATTATCATAGAACAATATAAACCAGGGATCGTGAGCGGATGATATTAACAAGTATCCTTAGAAAAAAATCAATTTCATTGACAGATGAGTTTTTGAATCAACCAATTGAAGATGCGACTTATGTAGTAATGGATACAGAACTAACCGGTCTTGATCCAAAGGTGGATTCTATTGTGTCAATAGGCTGTATTAAAATGACAGGCAGTAAGATAAACATAGGACAAACTTTTTATAGGGTTGTAAAGCCAGAAACAGCCCTGACATCAAAGAGTGTGATTATTCATGGCATTACCCCTTCAGAAGCCGAAAGGAGCCCATCAATAGAAGATATAATATCTGATTTTTTAGATTTTTGCGGTAGTAGTATTGTCGTTGGACACTTTTTATTTATTGATATGACATTTCTGAACAAGGAATTTATGAGGATTTATTATGGCAGGCGTATTGGAAACCCATTGGTTGATACATTAAAGATTTATAAGTGGCTTAAAGGGCATGGAGACGCAGGAAGACACTTTTTCATGGACAACGGGCGAGAGGACCTCTTTTACATAGCAAAAAAATACAAAATCCCTGTTACGGATGCTCACAATGCATTAATGGACGCATTTATTACTGCACAGTTATTTCAGAGATTCCTCATTTTTTTACCGGAGCTCGGGGTAAAAAGAATTAAGGATCTCCTGAAGATTGGAAAACCTTAGAAAAGGGGAGGAGGTGAAAAAAATTTTAGATCTCACTTTAAAGTAAAAAAACTTAAAAGGAGGAGGCAAAATGGTCCAAAAGGCAAAACTTGAGGCTTACTGGAAAGAAAACCAGAAACTTACTGCAATAACCCTTGTAATATGGTTCATTGTCTCATTCGGTGCAGCAATATTGGTAAATACCCTGAATAAAATAACGATATTAGGGTTTCCTCTCGGATATTACATGGGTGCACAGGGGGCTCTTATCGTCTTTGTTCTTCTAATTGCAAATTATGCAAGAAAGATGAACAAAATAGACAAAAAATATAATGTGCAGGAGGAGGAGTAAATGGCAGAGAAGAAAGATGCATTTACCCAGAATCTCGGGAAGATTTATGGCATGTACACAGGTGTGTTTATCGCCTTTGTAATAGCCCTCGGAATAGCAGAGCAGATGGGGCTACAGGCAAAATACATAGGCTGGACATTCATGGGCGTTACCATAGCTGTTTATGCAGCAATAGGTATAATGTCAAGAACAGCAAAGATATCAGAATACTATGTTGCAGGCAGAAGGGTTCCTGCAATTTTCAATGGTATGGCAACAGGTTCTGACTGGATGTCTGCTGCATCCTTTATAGGCATGGCTGGAACCATATATACATTCGGATATGACGGCTTAGCCTATGTTATGGGATGGACGGGCGGATATGTCCTGCTGGCAGTTTTTCTGGCACCCTACCTGAGAAAATTTGGCCAGTACACCATCCCTGACTTTTTAGGCGCAAGGTATGGAGGAAATATCGCCCGTACCATCGGTATTATAGCAGCAATCATAGCCTCTTTCACATATCTCATAGCACAGGTCACAGGCGTAGGAATCATCACGAGCCGATTCCTCGGCATCTCTTTTAATGTGGGCGTATTCGTAGGTCTTGCAGGAATACTCGTATGCTCTATGCTTGGCGGTATGAGGGCTGTTACATGGACACAGGTTGCACAGTACATAATACTTATTATTGCCTATCTCGTTCCTGTCACTGTTATGTCTTATAAGACTACAGGAGTTCCTATACCGCAGATAATGTATGGACAGGTACTGCAGAAGATAGATGCAAAAGAAAAAGAGATCATTGCAAGCCCGGTTGAGCAGGAGGTAAGGGATCTATGGAAAAAGCGGGCAGATGAACTTGATGCAAAGATAAAGGCACTTCCAGCGAGCCTTGATGAAGAAAAGAGGTCCCTTGAGGCAAAGCTCGCTGCCCTTCCTGCAGACGCTCCACAAAAGGAAAGGGAGGCTATCGAAAAGGCTATAAAAGACCTTCCTAAGACACCTGAAGAGGCAAAACAAAAGTGGACAGAGGCAAAGAAGGCAGCAACTGACAATTCAAAGACCCCAAAACCCTACACGCAGCCTTTTGCAAGAATGGACATGAAGAACATGCTCGCCCTCACCTTCTGTCTCATGGTAGGAACCGCAGGCCTTCCACACATTCTTATGAGATACTATACAGTTCCATCAGTTAAAGAGGCACGCTCATCTGTCGCATGGTCGTTATTCTTTATATTCCTCCTATACTTTACTGCTCCAGCCTATGCGGCATTTGCAAGGAATGAGGTGCTTACAAATGTTATCGGTCAGGCGGTAGCAACATTGCCTGGATGGGTCAGTTCATGGGCAAAGGTTGGGCTCGTTTCGGCTAAAGATATGAATGGCGACGGGATACTGCAGTTTGGAGAATTGATTTTAAAGCCTGATGCAATAGTTCTTGCAACACCTGAAATTGCTGGCTTGCCTTATGTAATAGCAGGGCTCGTGGCAGCAGGAGGTCTCGCAGCAGCTCTTTCTACTGCCGATGGATTGCTCTTGACAATCTCCAATGCCCTTTCTCATGACCTCTATTACAAGATGATAAATCCAAAGGCATCCATCCTGACAAGACTGACAATTTCGAGGACATTGCTTGTGCTTTGTGCAGTCATTGCGGCATATGTGGCGACATTCAAACTGACCATTATCGTTGAGCTTGTTGCATGGGCGTTCTCCCTTGCGGCAGCATCATTTTTCCCTGCCCTCGTCATGGGGATATGGTCAAAGAGGGCAAATAAGGCTGGGGCTATAGCCGGTATGATAGTAGGACTTGGTGTAACCCTGTTTTACATGGTTGGCAGCAGATTCTACGGTCTTAACTGGTGGGGAATAAAGACCGTATCTTCAGGAATATTCGGTATACCACTCGGTTTTATAACTATCTGGATAGTATCGAGACTAACTGCTGAACCATCAAAGGAGATGCAGGAATTTGTAGAAAACGTTAGATATCCCAAAGGTGCGGTAAAGGCAGAAGGGGCATTGGAGTAGAATAAATAGGCTAAATTAATGCTGTTTGGAGTAATGGAATTTTTATTCCATTACTCCAAAATCTTTCAGGGCTTGGATGGTATGAATAGAAAAGATGCAATTGGTTATTCAATTAGTTAATTATACACTTGCCCTATTCATGTGGCTTATTGTGGGTAGGATTGTTCTTTCTCTTTTTGGAACAAAGAGAGAAAATTTTATGATGTCCTTTTTTATCAAGTTTACTGAGCCTATTTACAAAATTACAAGAAAGGTAGTACCCTTTTCAAATGAAGGCTGTGTACCATGGCTCTCAATTGTCTTGATTATAGTAATCCGTGTGGTAATTGTGATTACGCTTGGAAGACAATAAGTATAAATAGTTTTTATTTACAGAAAATTTTATTATTATATAGCAAAAACTATCTAATAATGGAGGTACTTATGTCAGAAGCAGGTAAGATTGATGTCTTGATGACAGAAAAAAGGATATTCCCACCACCAAAGGAATTCAGCGAAAGGGCTCACATCAAGAGCATGAAGGAGTATGAAGAGATCTACAGGAGGTCTATAGAAGACCCAGAGGGTTTCTGGGCAGAGATGGCAGAAAAGAATCTTACATGGTTTAAAAAATGGGACAGGGTTCTTGAATGGAGTTTTGAAAAACCCGAGATCAAGTGGTTTATCAACGGAAAGCTTAATGCATCATATAATTGCCTTGACAGATTTATAAACACCCCCACAAGGAACAAGGCTGCAATCATATGGGAAATGGACAGTGGTAGCTACAGGACATACACATACCAGCAGCTCTATTATGAAGTAAACAGATTTTCGAATGTCCTTAAAAAACATGGCATAAAAAAGGGAGACAGGGTAACCATATATCTGCCGATGATACCTGAGCTCGTAATAGCAATGCTCGCATGTGCAAGGATAGGTGCAATCCACAGCATTGTATTCGGAGGATTCAGCGCACAGGCATTAAGAGACAGGATACAGGACTGTCAGGCAAGGCTCCTTATCACTGCAGACAGGGGTGTTAGGGGTGGTAGAACCGTTCCACTAAAGGCAAATGCTGACGAGGCACTCCATGAATGCCCTTCTATAGAGAAGGTCATAGTCGTAAAGAGAACAGATTCTGCCATAGATATGGAGCCTAACAGAGATCTATGGTGGCATGATGAGATTAATAGCCCTGATATAGCAAACTACTGCGAGCCTGAATGGATGGATGCAGAGGATCCATTGTTTATACTTTACACATCGGGTTCTACAGGAAAGCCAAAGGGAGTTCTTCACACAACAGGTGGATATCTGCTTTACACGAATCTTACATTTAGATGGATATTCGATTATCATGACGAGGACATACATTTCTGTACAGCAGATATAGGGTGGGTAACAGGACATAGCTACATAGTTTATGGACCATTAAGCAATGGAGCGACGAGTCTGATGTTTGAAGGTGTTCCCACATATCCCAATCCCGGGAGGTTCTGGGAAATCTGCGACAAACACAGGGTGAATATTTTCTATACCGCTCCAACTGCAATAAGGGCACTCATGAGGGAAGGAGAAGGCTGGGTGACAAGACATGACCTTTCGTCCCTCAGGTTGCTCGGAACCGTTGGAGAGCCAATAAATCCAGAGGCTTGGATGTGGTATCACACACATGTAGGAAAAGGAAAACTACCTATAGTAGATACATGGTGGCAGACAGAGACGGGGGGAATACTCATAACTCCGTTGCCCGGTGCAATGACATTGAAACCAGGCTCTGCAAATAGACCATTCCCGGGTGTGGTGCCTGCAGTTTTAAAAGAGGACGGTTCTCCTGCAGGTGTGAATGAGGGAGGATATCTCGTAATAGAAAAGCCGTGGCCTGGAATGATAAGAGGTACATATGGAGACCCTGAGAACAAGAGGGTAAAAGAGGTCTATTTCTCAAGATTTCCTGGAAAATATTTCACAGGAGACGGGGCAAGGATAGACGAAGACGGCGATTACTGGTTAATGGGAAGGATAGATGATGTCATCAATGTATCAGGACACAGGCTCGGCACAGCAGAAGTGGAATCAGCACTCGTCAGTCATGAGGCAGTTGCAGAGGCAGCAGTAGTCGGATATCCTCATGAGATAAAGGGAGAAGGCATTTATGTTTATGTAACCCTTAAAGAAGGGCATCAGCCTTCAGAGGAACTTAAGAAGATACTTGTTGGTCATGTAAGGACTGTAATAGGACCGATCGCTACCCCTGACAAACTCCAGTTTGCGCCAGGGCTTCCAAAGACAAGAAGCGGAAAGATAATGAGGAGGATTCTCAGAAAGATTGCGAGGGGAGATATAGAAGATTTAGGTGATACATCAACTCTTGCAGATCCATCTGTTGTTGACGATCTTCTTAAAGGAAGGTTGTAATAATTTTTTGACAATGGTAGTGGCATGATACAACATGCCACTACCTATACCTGTAATGCAAGAATTATTGAATTCGATATGACAACAATGATGTTAATCTGAGTTTTTATAATTACCTTAGCAATTTAGAGGAATTTAAGAATACCAAAACATCAGGCATAACATGGGCAACAGCAGCCATAGCCGGAGATAGTATGCCTGTTGATGCGAGGCTTATCCCTATAAGATTAAAAATTATGCCTATGGCGAGATTCTGCTTTATTACTTTAAATGTCTTTCTGCCAATCCTTATCGCCTCCGGTATCTGTTTCCAATCGTCCCTCATCAGGGCAACATCTGATGCCTCTATGGCAGCATCAGAGCCAATTGCTCCCATTGCTATGCCCACATGAGCCTGTGCAAGGGCAGGTGCATCATTTATTCCATCTCCAACCATTAGCACCCGTTTTCCTTTTGACAATAGCTCTTTTATCTTATTTACCTTTTCTTCAGGAAGGAGTCCTGCCATGACATTATTTATTCCCAATGAAGAGGCAATTATATTCGCTGTTCTCGGATTGTCACCAGTGAGCATAATATGATCGCCTAAACCAAGGGCACTGAGTTCCTTTATGGCTTCTAATGTTCCCTCTCTTACTATGTCTGTCACAGAGATGATGCCACATACAATATTGTCATGAGATAGCAGAAGGGTTGTCTTACCTTCGTTTTCCTTTTCTCTGATATAATTTTCTATCTCCTCAGAGACCATGATGTTTTCACTTCTAATCATCTCCCTGCTGCCAAATATCATCCTTTTGCCGTTGACCTTTGCCTCTATTCCCATTCCGGGGACGATCTTGTAGTCTTCTGGTTCCGGAATATTTATTTTGATCTCTTCTGCCTTTTTTATTATTGCCCTTGCGAGTGGATGCTCAGAGTATCTCTCTACCGCTGCAGCACATGCAATTATCTCTCTGTCGCTATGTTCTCCAAAACCCTTTATGTCAGTGACTACAGGCTCTCCCATGGTAACAGTGCCTGTCTTATCCATCACAATGGTATTAACTCTTGCGAGTGCCTCCAGATACCTTCCTCCCTTTATGATAATTCCCTTTTTCGCAGCCTTACCCATACTCGCAACTACGGCAAGAGGGGTAGCTATTGCGATAGTGCATGGACAGGCAACGACAATAACTGCTATTGCATTGGTTATCTTTAGAGTAAAAATAAAGGTCAGCAGGGCTATAACTAAAATGGCAGGGGTGAAGTATGATGCAAACCTGTCTGCAACCTTCTGAATAGGTGCCTTTGAAGCCTCTGCTTCCTCAACGAGCTTTATGATCCTTGCATAGGTGGTATCACTTCCTGTGTGAGTTACCTTCACAAAAAGGACACCGAGCTGATTTATTGTTGCTGCATAAACGATATCATTCTCTTTTTTCTCAACAGGAATAGACTCTCCTGTAATGGGTGCTTGATTAACAGAACTACGACCAGAGATTATTATACCCTCAGCCGGTATCTTTTCACCGGGTCTCACAACAACTATGTCTCCTTTTTTTACATCTTCAACAGGGATCTCTATCTCTGTTTCACCTCTTTTAATCCTTGCTGTTTTTGGAGCCATATCTATTAGCTCCTTAATAGCCTTTCTTGACCTCTCCATAGTAAAGGAATCTATGAACTCAGCTATTAGCATAAAAAGGGCTATTATCGCAGCAGAGCGGAATTCGCCTATGGCAGTTGCAGCCGTAATCCCCAATGCCATGAATACCTCAGCTGTTATTGCACGTGCCTTTAAATCCTTATATGCATGCCTTATGAGTGGATATCCACCTGTAATCACCGCAACTATGGAAAATATGTCTATATCAGTATATCTCTTTATCAGTCCCGAGAGGCTTAAGACAATCAGCAAAAGAACGACTCCCAATCTGAAAAGATCAAATGACCCTTTATTTATTCTGAAGAGACCTTGAAGATAATTCAGATGTTTTTCTTTTTTATCCGAAAGGGCCTCGTAGCCAATGTTTGAAATTGTTTTTAAAATGTCCTTTTCAGATATTAATGATGGGGTATAGTCTACATTTATTTTCCCTGTCCCGAGATAAACAGTGACACCCTTGACGCCATTGATACGCATCAATGCCTTTTCTATCTTCTCTGCACAGGCAGCGCAGTCAAGGCCCTTGACCGAAAAGATAAATTTTTTAATGTTGTCTTGGTTCATCTCATTTTATTTTAATAGTATGGAATGAAAAAATTCACTATATCCTTCCTATAGGCATAATTAACAACGGAGACTCCTCTTTTGACATGCCTATTACCCTCTTTACATCCTCATCATCAAATGCCCCGACCGCAACAGTCCCGAGATTTAATGAAGCGCATTGAAGGTAAATATTCTGTGAAATGTTGCCTGACTCTATATGGACATACCTGATACCCCTCTGCCCATACTTTTTTGTTGTTCTGTCATAGAGTGCTGCGATTACAAGCACTATTGAGCCTTCCTTTACATATGACTGCCCAAAAGAGGATCTCGAAAGGCCTGCCCTTGCATCACCTCCTTTTACCTTTATGACTCCATGAATTTTAGGAATATATTTATATACACCTTTTGATAAGCCTGTCATATCTCCTACAACGAGATAAATTTCGATTGGATACAAAGCCCCTGCTGAGGGTGCTGTTTTTAGACCTCTCGGGTCTGTTATTCCCTGAGCTGCCCAGAGTATCTGGGAAACCTCTGATAGGCTGATAGAAGCATTTTTTTTATAAACCCTCTCTGAGCGTCTTTTTTTCAAGGTCTCTTCAACTGATAGACTTCCAATGTATTTTGGCTCGGGAAGCTTTATTATATCTGAAGACGCCTCAGAGTGAGAGGATGCATGAAGAGCAGTTAATGTTATTAAAAAAAGTACTATTTTTAAAAATGCCCTCATATACAAAAATATTAAAATCTAAACCTTAAGAAATCAATACATAATGCATAGCAACTATGAGGTCAAAAGTCATTGGGAAATTCCTTGAGAAAAATGTCTTCATAGATATTTTTAGAGTATAATACTTAAAAAGTCAAAAGTCAGGAGTCAAAGTGTGAAGAAGTATATTCTTGCCATAACAGGTGCAAGCGGGTCAATATTCGGCATAAGGCTACTGGAAGAGTTGCTAAAGGTTTCAGAAGTGCATCTCGTGATATCATCAAATACATTCTCCATAATTAAAGAAGAGACAGGCATCGATTGGACAAAAGAAGGGACGGAGGTAAGTGGTCGGAGGTCGAGGCAAAAAAATACACAGGTCATAATTAGAGAATATTTAAAAACCAAAAGGCTCTTTTTTTATGAAGACAAACAGATGGAGGCTCCCATATCGAGCGGTTCATTTAAGACAGATGGGATGTTTGTAGTGCCATGCTCCATGAAGACCCTTTCAGGCATTGCAAATGGATATGCAAACAATCTCATAGAAAGGGCTGCTGATGTGACAATAAAGGAAGGAAGACCTCTTTTACTGTCACCTCGTGAAATGCCATTTAATGCAATCCAACTCGAAAATATGCTCAAGCTTGCAAGGCTCGGGGTAAAAATAGCTCCTCCTGTGCCAGCCTTTTACTTTAGACCTGAAAAAATAGAGGACATTATAGATTTTGTTGTTGGAAAGATAATGGATTGTTTCGGCATAGACAATGAGATGTTTAAAAGATGGGGAAATACTGAATTATGATAAAGCTCATAGAAAGAAAAAGGCATATTTGTTAAAATGTCTTATGAAGGAGAGTTGTCCAGGAAGTAGAGAGATAAGAAGCCCCTATCCTGAAGAGTTAATCTGCGCATATTGCATGCATAAAAACGAGATATGGTCAGATGAGCCTGATACAATATGCAAGCAATGCGGAAAGACCATAACGCGGGATATGAAGCCTTCATGCCTTCAGTGGTGTCCTGCAGCAAAGGAGTGTGTTGGTGCTGAAAAATATGAGAGGCTAATAAAGAAGCTTCAGGAGCAAAACGTCTGATTTTAACTAAAATATAGATATATTTCGAAAAGTTTGATAAACTTATCTAAAAAATCTTACAAAGGAGGTAAAGAATGGCTGCCGAAAATTCATTTAGCTGGAGAAATGTAATTACTCTTGCATTGTTTTGCGTAGTTGCTGCATTTGGTGGAGGTATTGTTGTGAGAAACGTCCTGCACGAATATGCTGCATGGAAAGTGGCCGGTTTTGCTGTAGCAGCAGGTATATTCATTGCTATATTTGCGGTTATTCTGATGCAGGTGCTTTCTTCTTTGAGGGAACAGAGACAGTGATAAACATTGTTTAAAGGATAAGGTAAAGCCCTTATCCTATTTTTCTATTTTTTTAAGGAGAAAAAATGTCAAAAGTAAAACATGGTGATACAATCAGGATTCGTTATGTCGGAAAACTCGAGGATGGGACTGTATTTGACTCTTCAGAGGGGAGACCCCCTCTTGAATTTACTGTAGGCGAGGGCGATTTGATTCCGGGTCTTGAGCAGGGAGTTATTGGAATGAGTGTTGGAGAAACCAGGACAATTACGATCCCTGCAGAACTTGGTTATGGTCCTTACATGAAAGAGCGTGTCTTTGAAATGGACAGAAAGAGGATGCCAGGAAATTTTAATATTGAAGCAGGATTGAGACTGCAGATGTACAGGGCTGATGGCATGCCAATAATGGTCACGGTAGTTGGGGTATCAGAAAACACGCTTACGATAGATGCCAATCACCCACTTGCAGGAAAGACATTGATTTTTGAGACGACAGTGCTTGAGATAGTGTGAATCTTTTTGAGTTAGATAAAAGCCTTTTTTTTCTCATAAATCACGGCACATCGAATGCATTTTTTGATGCAATAATGCCTTTTCTAACAAAGAAGGGCTATCTATTGCTGATCCCATATTTTTTTTATCTTTTTTTTAAGTTATATTCTGAAAATAAGAGAAAAAAGGCTTCTGATCTCGACATAAAGATTATCTTATGGTCATTCTTCTTAGCAGTGCTCGCCTTTTTGTTGAGTGATTGGCTCGGAAACGAGATAAAACACATAATCAAGAGGATAAGACCATGCAATGTACTTGAGGATGTCAGGCTCTTAGTTGGATGCTCCAAGTCATACTCAATGCCTTCAAATCATGCTGCCAATTTATTTACTGTATCGACAGTACTTTATTATTTTCTCTTTCGCTATATGAATTTATTAGCATGTGTTTATCCATTTGTTATTGCTTTTTTTGTTGCCTTTTCGAGGGTATATGTGGGGGTTCATTACCCGTCTGATGTCATGGCAGGAGCACTCTTTGGCACTTTTATTGCTTTTGTAATCATAGGATTATTTAAATATGCTTCATCAAACTATAAGACCAGACCATACCAGACATCGCTCCTTTCCTTTCTGTTTATAATAAGCGTTTTCAGGATTTATTACATCCTACACGGACCTATTGATCTCAGTCCTGATGAGGCTCATTACTGGGATTGGTCAAGAAATTTGGACTTGAGTTATTACTCAAAAGGACCGATGATCGCGTACCTGATTTATATAGGCACATCTATTTTGGGAGATACGGTATTAGGTATAAGGATAATGGCAGTAATGTTTTCTGCCCTGAGCAGTATTTATCTCTTTAAGCTGATTATTATTATGTATGATAAGCAGGAATCAGAAATCAGACAATCAGTGGCATTATCATCTGCTGTATTGCTTCAGATTATCCCCATGTTTGCGCCATTTGGTGTGATTTTTACCATAGACTCACCTTTTGTTTTCTTCTGGATATTCTCTTTATATCTTTTCTGGAGGGCAATAAGCAGCGAAGGGTCAAAGAGCAGCGGGCAGGACTCAAGCTATATTCAATGGATTTCCCTCGGCATTTCTATGGGTCTTGGTCTATTAACAAAATATACAATGGCATTTTTCTTGTTGTGCAGTTTTTTATTTATCATCTTTTCAGAAAAGAGATACCTTCTTAAAACCCTAAGACCATATGTTTCATTTGCTATAACTATATTAGTCTTCAGCCCTGTGATTATCTGGAACCTTCAGCATGACTGGGTTACACTCAAACACACTGCTGGTCAGGCTAATGTTGCAGAGGGTTTAAAGGTATCTTTCGAGACATTTTTTGAGTTTTTAGGTTCACAGGTAGGGATTATAACACCTATTATCTTTGTTATGATGTTTTATTCTCTTTTTAAATTATTCAAGGCAGAAAAGGACATACAGTCGAGGTTCCTTTTATTTTTTTCTATTCCTGTTATAGCATTTTTCTTGCTAAAGAGCATTCAGGGAAAGGTTCAGGCAAACTGGGCAATGACGGGCTATATTACAGGAATAATCGCCTTAACAAGTTACTATTTTCAAAGAAAAAATAGTAGATCTGTAAACATAACCGTTGCAATTGGTATCGGTCTTGCAATTTTTGTTACTGCCATCAGTCATTATCCATCTGTTTTGAATATACCAATAAAATTAGATCCTTCTGCAAGGTTAAGGGGATGGAAGGCATTAGGGAAAGAGGTCGGTTCGATCTATGAATCAATAAAAGAAAAAGGTCATGTATTTATATTTTCTGACCGCTATCAGGTATCGAGCGAGCTTGCATTTTATGTCAAAGGGCAGCCCAAAACATATTGTGTTAATCTTGGCAGGAGAATGAATCAGTATGACATATGGACCGGAATGAACGAAGATAAAGACAAATATCCTGAGCCTATTAACGGCATATTCGTGAGGACAGGTGATTCGAGGCTTCCTTTAGAGATTTCTGAGGCATTTGAGAGTTGCGAAAAGAGGTTATTTCAGACTCACGAGAAAGATAGATTGCTAAGGGAATATTCTATCTTTATCTGTTATAATTTCAGGGGATTAAAGATCAAAAGACCAGAGAAATTTTAGAAATGATTAATGGTGAAAAAATCTCGATAGTTATTCCTTTATATAACGAGGAAGAAAATGTGGAGATCCTCCACAATAGACTAAAGGAAGTCCTCATTAATAACAAATTAGAACACGAAATAATATATGTTGATGATGGAAGCATAGATAATACATTAAATATTCTTGAAAAAATTCAGAAAACAGACAAGAATGTTATTGTCATAAGCCTCAGAAGGAATTTTGGTCAGACCGCTGCATTTGCTGCAGGGTTTGATTATGCAAATGGGGATATCATAATTACAATGGATGGTGACCTCCAGAACGAACCTGCTGATATTCCAAAGTTTCTTGATGCAATAAAAGAGTGCGACATTGTTAGCGGCTGGAGGCGAAGAAGGCATGATGCCTTTATATCAAGACGGCTTCCTTCGATGATAGCAAACTGGCTAATTAGCACGGTGACAGGGGTAAGGCTTCATGACTATGGATGCTCACTTAAGGCATACAAAAGAGATGTAATAAAGAATCTGAGGCTATATGGAGAGATGCATAGATTTATACCAGCAATAGCAAGTTGGTATGGGGTAAGTATAAAAGAGATAGAGACTACACACCATCCGAGGGTCAGGGGGAAATCTAAATATGGCATTTCGAGGACCATAAAAGTAGTACTTGACCTAATAGCGGTGAAATTCCTGCAAAGTTTCTCAACAAAGCCAATACAATTTTTTGGTCCAATTGGTGTATTGTTCAGTTTATCAGGCATAGGAATATCGCTTTATCTCACCTTAGAAAAGTTTATGAAAGGGGTTTCTATTGGGGGAAGGCCTCTTCTACTTTTAGGGTCTCTTTTGATAATTGTCGGTGTTCAATTTATCGGAATGGGACTGTTGGGCGAGATGCTCGTAAGGATATATCATGAGAGCCAGAAGAAGCCAATATATACAATAAAAAAGATATTAGGCCATAACGAGAAGGGCTAAATGGGCAGAGAGTCTTTTATTGCGAAAAAATACAGAGAAAACATATGAAATATCTCCAATTAATATTCAAGCTCTCTGTTAGCGCAATACTTATATATGTTCTGACTTCAAAAATAGGAAGCAGGGCAATAATTGAGAATATAAAGGCATCAAATCCCTTAGTATTCCTTTTAGCAGTCTTCTTATATATATTAGCTTCTTTTCTATCTTCATTGAGATGGAAATTGCTGATACCCCAATCATTAAAGACAAAAAAGCTATTTTCACTTTACATGATAGGCTCTTTTTTTAATATCTGCATGCCTGGCATTGTGGGAGGGGATGCCGTGAAGGCATATTATTTAAACAATGAGCTAAAGGTAGTTAAAGATGAAAAGTCTGATGAATTACCACATTCCACCATAGCAATAGCATCTGTCTTTATGGATAGATATGTGGGGCTTTTTTCTCTTATGATTATTGGTCTGGTAGCACTACCATTCGCACTAAAGTATTTACCTGATCAAAGGCTAAAATGGTTTTTGCCTGTAATCTTTGTTTTTCTTGTTTCAGGCAGCGCCATTTTCCTCAAATTCAGGATAGGCGGTGGTATAAAGTTCCTTTCCACAATTTATGATTATTTCAGGCTTTATATTAATAAAAAAGATGTACTGTTAAAGGCATTTTTCTATTCGGTCATCATACAGATTATGGGCATATTTTCTGTCTACAGCCTCTCTCAGGGATTATCAATAAATATCTCATTTCTTTCTCTTTTTATCTTCATCCCCATTATAAGTCTAATTTCAACAATACCAGTCTCGATTTCTGGAATAGGGGTAAGAGAGGGTGTATTCGCCTTTCTTTTTGGTCAGATAGGCATACAGTCTGCAACTGCAGTATCTCTATCATTATTATGGTTTCTCTCAACTGTATTTGCGAGCATATTGGGTTTAGTTGAATACATCAGATATAAAAAGACAATCAAGGGTTTCTGATCACAAATAAAGTCGAATTCACACCATTTGTTATAATAAATTATGTATAAAGAACAGGATTTCGATGTTATTGTAGTGGGTGCAGGTCATGCTGGATGCGAGGCTGCACTTGCGTCAGCAAGGCTCGGACTCAGCACTGCCTTGTTTACAATAAATTTAGATACAATAGCCCAACTTTCCTGCAATCCTGCTATAGGGGGTCTTGCAAAGGGTCATCTTGTAAGGGAGATAGATGCACTCGGAGGAGAGATGGCAAGGATTGCAGATATTTCCGGAATTCAATTCAGGATGCTTAATCTCTCAAAGGGACCTGCTGTCTGGTCATTGAGGTCTCAGGCTGATAGAAATATGTACAGATTAAATATGCGTCGCTCTCTCGAAAGCCAGAAAAACCTCATTATCAAGCAAGGCATGGTCGAAAAGATACTTGTCGAAAATAATAGAGTAAAGGGCATTATCACATCACTGAATGTATGTTACGGTGCGGGCGCAGTTATAGTAACAACAGGCACTTTTATGAAAGGGCTTATACACATAGGACTCGATAGTTTTCAGGCTGGAAGGGCTGGAGAGTTTCCATCAATCGGTCTTTCGGATTGTCTCAGGAGTCTTGGGCTGAAAATTGGTAGATTAAAGACAGGAACCCCTCCAAGACTTGATGCAAAGAGTATCGACTTTTCAAAAACAACTCCTCAATACGGAGATGAGCCACCTCAATTTTTTTCTTATTCTACAAAAGGGCTTAAAAATCCTCAACTTCCATGCTATATAACATATACAAACAAAAAGACGCATGAAATAATCAGACAGAATCTCGATAGGTCACCACTTTACAGCGGAAAGATAAAAGGCATTGGACCGAGATACTGTCCGTCCATAGAGGATAAGGTGGTTCGTTTTTCTGAAAAAGAGAGGCATCAGGTATTTTTAGAACCAGAAGGGCTCGAAACTACTGAATATTATGCAAACGGGATATCAACAAGCCTTCCTTATGATGTTCAGATACAGGTCGTCAGAAGTATAGAGGGGCTTGAAGACGCAGAGATAATGAGACCCGGATATGCCATAGAATATGATTTTGTATATCCAACGCAACTGAAACATACACTTGAGGTAAAGGGTATCGAGGGGTTATTCCTTGCAGGACAGATAAACGGCACTTCAGGATATGAGGAAGCAGCTGCTCAGGGACTGATTGCCGGAATAAATGCATCTTTGAAACTAAAAGGTAAAGGGCCGTTTGTATTAAAGAGGGATGAGGCGTACATAGGGGTTATGATAGATGACCTTGTCACAAAGGGGACAAACGAACCATACAGGCTATTTACCTCAAGGGCAGAATACAGGCTCATTTTAAGGCATGACAATGCGGATATGCGTTTGATGGAAAAGGGTTATGGCATAGGATTGGTCCAGGAAAGTTCTTATGAAGAGTTCAGGTCAAAAAGGGAATTAATGTCCCGAGAAATAAATAGGTTAAAGCGAACAAGGATAAAACCTTCAGAAGAACTTAATAGTGCACTTGAATCTCTCGGAACATCTTCAATAACCGAAGATACCCAGCTTGATAAGATACTTAAAAGACCAGAGGTTAGTTACGATTTTATAAAGAGATTTTCTCCGCCAGCTGATATAATTTCGCATGAAATAGAGAGGCTAATAGAGATCGAGGTCAAGTATGAAGGATATATTCAGAAACAGATAGAGATGGCTGAAAGGGCAAGCAAATTAGAGAATAAAAAGATACCGGCTAATTTTGATTATAAAAAGATCGAAGGGCTATCAAGGGAGATAATAGAAAAGCTTTCAGAAATCCAGCCAGAGACAATAGGACAGGCAAGCAGGATACCCGGCATTACACCTGCAGCCATCTCAATTTTACTCATTGCAGTGGAGAGATATTGGAAGACGAACTCTTACAAGAAGGGCTAAAAATACTAAATATAACCCCTGCAACAGAAATAGTTGAAAAATTTAAGATATATCTTCAGGAGTTAAAAAAGTGGAATCGAGCCTATAATCTTACATCTCTGAAGAGAGATGAAGACATAATAATAAAGCACTTTTTTGACTCCCTCCTTTATCTTAAAGCCATACCTGATGGGATATTCAGCATATGTGATATAGGTAGTGGTGCAGGTTTTCCGGGTGTGCCAGTTGCGATAGTCAGGCCTGAATTAACAGTTAGTCTCATAGAGCCATCAAGGAAAAAGTGCGCATTTTTAAGGCATATAAAGAATAGACTAAGACTGCAGAACATAGAGGTGTTAGAGGGCAGGGTTGAGGATATAAAGGATAAACAATTTGACATGGGCATAACGCGAGCCCTTTTCAGTATCAGTGAGTTAGTAAAGAAAGCAGGTCATATCCTAAAAAAAGATGGTTTTTTTATCCTCAGCAAAGGTCCATCATTAGAAAGGGAGACGAAGGAATTACCAGAATGGATAAAAATTGATATAATAGTGGCTCCATTACCATACTCATCTATTAAGAGAAATCTCGTAAAGGCATACATTCAAAATCCAACCTCATAGGGTGGATTTTGAGTTCCCATTATCTGTAGCGTAAAGGGCAGTTGGTAGGGACATATTTACCAGTTTGGGTCTTTAAAAACATAGTAATAATCCATGCCTTCCTTAGCAAGTCCTCCCTGAGCACAACAGGGAATTTCAGTACATGAGAATTTATAGTGTTTTTAGATTTTCTTAGTTTCTTATATGGGGTTAAACCATTCATTCCCTTACCGTGGCTTGGCTTGTAGAAATTCCAGCCTATGAGTATTTTATACCATGAATTGAGAGAAATTGAACCATCTAAGGCAAGGGAACTGGTCATGAAGGGACAAAGTCCCTTTAATATAGCATAAAGGTGCTTGACTTTTGGCATAATAGTGATAAACTTAATAATGTATTCATGTAAGAGGAGGGAGATGATATGCTCTCAAGGATTCCCATTGATATCCAGAAGGTAAAAAAAGGAAACCTAAACAAAGAGATTTTAAGGGCAGCTATAATTGCTGAGCTTGATGCAGTAAATCTATATGAACAGATGGCTGATATGACGACAGATGAGGACATCAGAAGGATTCTTCTTGATGTGGCAAGGGAGGAAAAGACACATGTGGGGGAGTTTCAAGCAATACTATTGATGCTTGATAAAGAACAGTCAGAAGAACTCGAAAAAGGGAAAGAGGAGGTCAAAGAAATCATAGAATTATAAAGGAGTAAAGTATGGATGTAATACAGGCAATAAAAGAGAGGCGCTCTATAAACTTTTTTGAGACAGACAGAGAGATTCCTGACGAATCACTTAAGGAATTGCTCAGGATAGCAAATCTTTCACCATCATCATTTAATCTTCAGCCATGGAAGGTTATAGTTGTCAGAGACCCTGAAAAGAAAAAGATATTAAGAAATTGCGCCTTTAATCAGCCAAAGGTTGAGGAGGCATCTGCAGTTTTAATCCTTGTTGCTGACCCAAATGCAGTGGAAGAAAACATGGACAGGATGCTCGATAGCTGGCAGGAGCTCGGATATATGAAACCCGAGATGAGAGATGCATATAAAGGAATGGCGAATAATCTTTATGGTTCGGTTGATAGTTTGAAAAGAAAGATATTCGCAGTTAAAAATACATCCCTTTTTGCCATGAACCTCATGATTGCTGCAAAAGGACTCGGACTCGAAACCCATCCTATGGATGGATTTGATGAGGATTGCATAAAAAAAGAGTTCAATATACCAGACGATAAGATAATCCCGATGCTTATTGCAGTAGGATATTTAAGAACCGGTATAACCCTTCTTCCGAGGGCGTGGAGGAGGGATATCAATGAATTTGTAAAATATGATTCTTTTTAGGAGGCATTAGATGGAAAGGAAAAATATAATTGCCTTTCAGGGTAACCCCTTAACGCTCCTTGGACCAGAATTGAGAGTCGGAGATAAAGCACCGGAATTCATCGTTCTTGATAATGAACTTAAAGAGGTAGGTCTGAAGGATTTTAAAGGGAAGGTAAAATTAATAAGCGCAACGCCTTCTCTTGATACCCCTGTTTGCGATATGCAGGCAAGGAGATTTAATCAGGAGGCTGCAAAACTACCAGATAGTGTTGTTGTAATAAATATAAGCATGGATCTTCCTTTTGCCATATCGAGATTCTGCACCTCGGCAGGAATAGATAAGATAAAGACACTTTCTGACCACAGAGAGGCATCTTTCGGAAATTCTTATGGTATCTTGATTAAGGAGTTGAGACTTCTTGCAAGAAGCATTTTTATAATTGACAAGGACGATATAATAAAATACATAGAGATTGTGCCTGAGATAACAAACCATCCTGACTACGAAAAGGCTATTGAGGAAGTAAAAAAGTACGTTTGAGCAGTCTATGCAATAAAGGAATCAGATACAGGTTTAAATATAAATCCTCGAGGGATACAGAATGCTTAACAGGAGAGAATTTCTGAAGACTACAGGGGCAGGTTTGGCGGTTTTATTATATAATCATTCCAGCATTTTAAATGCAGAAACAATAATAAAAAAGGAGGACAAAATTATGGCATACTCACCAAAGGATTATTCAAAACTAATAGGAATGGAAGGATTCAGCGAGACCCTCTTAAAAAATCACTTCACTCTTTATCAGGGTTATGTCACAAATACAAATAAGGTGTTGGATACACTTGATGCCATGCTGAAGGAAGGAAAGACCGGAACCCCTGAGTTTGCAGAACTTAAAAGAAGGCTTGGATGGGAATTTAATGGTATGAGATTGCATGAATATTATTTCGAAAACTTAGGTGGTAAGGGCGGAATAAATAAAGAGGGAAACCTTGCAAAAAAATTGGCTGAAGGCTTTGGAAGCTACGAATCATGGGAAAAGGATTTCAAGGCAGTCGGTACAATGAGGGGGATAGGATGGGCTGTGCTTTATCAGGATATTACTAATGGAAGGTTGATAAACTTCTGGATCAATGAGCATGATGTCTCTCATCCAGCAGGATGTAATCCTATACTAATCATGGATGTATTTGAACATGCATTCATGATAGATTATGGACTCAAGAGGGCAGATTATATAGAGGCATTTTTTAAGAACATAAACTGGGATGAAGTTGAGAAAAGACTCAAATAACAGGAGGTCTTTATGGGTTACACCATCGTTGCATTAAAGGATAAGATTACCCAGATGTATCCAGAGATCGAAAAATACGGTATTTCTGTGGGTCTTGAGTTCAGTGAGGAGAAAAATGCTTATATTGTTCATTTTAAAAAGGACCACCATGAGCTAACAACACATCTCGAAAAAAAGGATGCTGACGATTGTATGAACAATATCAAGTGCGTGTATTTAGGGGTTCAGATTGGGCAGTTTATAAAAAACTTTGAAGAACAAGAAAAATAAAAGGTAGGAGGAAGAAATGCCTGTAATTGAGTATGGTAGTTTGAAGATTAATGTTGATGAAGATGGTTATCTCGAAAATTTTGATGACTGGAATGAGCAGGTTGCCTGTGCATTAGCAGAAAGAGAGGGAATAGAAGAGCTAACAAAAGAGAGATTAGATATCCTGAAATTCATAAGGGATTACTATAAAAAGTATAACTACTTCCCTATCCTGAATGCAGTTTGCAGAAATGTCCACCAGCCAAAAAACTGCATAAATGAGCAGTTTATGGATCCCCTTACAGCATGGAAATTAGCTGGTTTGCCCAAACCCAGTGAGGATGTTATAAATGTCATAGAATACGGTCAGACACCCACATAATTTTAATAACCCACCATATTCTCATCTGTGATAAAGATATGGTGGGTTGTTGAATTTTTTAATATTATTCGTTATCCTTAAAATCGTGATAGGCGTAATACTCTTGAACCTTGGTGGTCCTGATTCTCTTGAATCTGTAAAACCCTTTTTGCAAAATCTCTTTTCTGACAGGGAAATAATAAGGCTCGGACCTCCGTTTCTGCATGATTTTATAGCATCCTTAATTATTAAAAAGAGGCTTAAAAATGTGATACATGCATATAGTCTTATAGGAGGGAAGTCTCCACTGCTTGATATAACTAATGCTCAGGCAGAGGCTCTTGAGGAGTCATTAAGCTCACTTTCATTTAAGGTATATGTCGGGATGAGATACTGGCATCCATTTATTGAAGATACATTAAGGCAGATGCAGAATGAAGGCATTAAAAAAATCATTGCCCTGAGCCTCTATCCCCACTACTCGATTGCCACAACAGGTTCTTCCATTAAAGAACTGAAGAGGGCATTATTTAAGGTTTATAAGTGTGAAGATATTAAGGAGGAAAGATACTGTCTCAACTGTCCACCGGTTTCTATTCGTTTTGTTAGCTCATGGTATAACCACCCTGTTTACATTGAAGCCCTTGTTGAAAAGATACAGAGTGGTATAGCCATGTTTGAGAAAAAACCATTTGTGCTGTTTAGTGCGCACAGTCTGCCAGTGAAGTTTATTGAAAAGGGGGATCCTTATGTCAGCGAGATAAACGGCACTATTAACGAAATCACAAAAAGGATAGATATACAATGGGCACTCTCCTATCAGAGCAAGACAGGTCCTGTAAGGTGGCTTGAGCCTTCTACAGAGCATATGCTAAAAGGGCTTTCGCAGAAAGACGTCAGGGATATTCTAATTGTGCCGATAAGCTTTGTTTCGGACCATATAGAGACACTTTACGAAATAGATATTATGTATAAAGAGATCGCTCAAAATCTAAGTATAAATCTCAAAAGGACAGAATCCCTTAATACATCCCCAAGATTTATAGATGCACTGAGAGATATTGTAATCGAAAATGCGAGGTATCTGGAGTCAACATGAGCAATAGATACGATATCATGATAATTGGCGCAGGGATAAGTGGTCTAAGCCTTGCACATTATTGTAAAAATGAAGGGCTTAAAACGTTAATTATCGAAAAGAGTAACAGGATCGGCGGTTCAATCTATTCATACAATTTTAGAGATATAGAGTACTGGATAGAGCTTGGTGCCCATACATGCTACAATTCCTATGTGAATCTAATAAAGATATTAGAGGAAACATCATCCATAAATAAAATCATAAAGAGGGAGAAAGTCCCTTTTAAGATGCTTGTAAATGGAGGAATAAGGTCTATACCATCGCAACTTAATTTCTGTGAACTCTTTATGTCAGCACCAAAGGTCTTTTCATTGAAAAAAGAAGATATGAGTGTCAGGGAATACTATTCAAAAATAGTTGGAATAAGAAATTTCGAAAATGTCATTTCACCTGCCCTAAATGCGGTGATATCACAGGATGCAGATGATTTCCCTGCTGATCTTCTCTTTAAAAGACGAACTCGTAGAAAAGACATTATCAAAAAATTTTCTTTCAAAAATGGACTCCAAACGATTGCTGATTCTGTTTCATCTCAGGAGGGTATTGATATTGTATTAGGGAAAAGTGTCAATTCTTTAATCCACAAAGGTAATTACTTCGAGATTATATCAGAAGCGGGCTCTTATGAGTCAGAATATGTAGCAATTGCAACTTCAGCATTATCTGCAAATGATATCCTTAGAGATTCATTTCCCTTTATATCAGAAAGACTTTCCCGGATTCATACAAGAGAGGTAGAGTCAGTAGGGGTCGTAGTAGAGGGTCAAAGGGTTAGTTCCATACCTTCTGTTGCAGGTATCATACCAAGGTCTGATCTGTTTTACTCCATTGTATCAAGGGATACTGTTAAAGACCCCAAATACAGGGGATTCACATTTCATTTTAAGCCAGATGTAGCAAGCAGAGATTTAAAAATAAAAAGGATAACCGATGTGCTCGGAATTAAGAAAGAAGATATAGGGCATCTTGTGGAGACCAAAAATCTTGTGCCTGCCCTTAAGAAGGGGCATAGATCTCTGATTAATGATATTGATAATTATATATTCGAAAAGCCAATTTTATTGACAGGAAATTATTTTGATGGCCTTGCGATAGAGGATTGCATAATAAGATCACTTAAGGAATTTTTAAGGCTCAAAAGGATGCTCTAAAAATAAATTAACAATCAAGAAGCCTCCACATGGCGTAACCGAAATGTTGTCTGCATAGTCGCATCCATCAATGAAAAAATCACATCCTTTGCACAGAAGATCAATCAATCTCTCATCTCTATCAGGTATTTCTTTTTTAATCTCTTTTTTGGGCTTGAATAAGTTAAGCATTATTTTTAATTCATAAGGCGTAAAATTGCTCCTTAAAAGCACATAACCATTGCAGTGAATTTCTTCCCTCCCTTCTTTATAATATCTGCAGAAACCCTTACAGATGATATCTGTATAGATTTTCTCTTTCATATAATCACTGTAACAAATAAAAGGGCAAAAAGGAAATACTTATATAACAAGGAAATTCTTTATGATATAATTTTTTAAAAGCAAGGAAAAGAGACGATGTTCAAATTCAAATCCCTTACGGTAAAATTTATTTTTCTATTTCTATGGATAATTATCTATTTAGCTCTCTATGTATATGCGGGGTTCAGCTTTACGCACCATATAAAGGACATTGCAATCACTATGAATATAGCTGGTCAGTGTAGATTTCGCGCATTTGAAATAGCGTGGCTTTCTCAAAGGATCATAAGTGAACCCCAGAGCAGGGAATCTTTGGTGAGAGAACTCAAAGAGAAGATAGAGGCAGTTGACAGGATAGTCTCAAATCTTAAATACGGTAGTACAGAAATTAACCCTATTGCATATCATGATAAGATGGTAGGAGATATATTTAATAGCGTGTCAGAAGAGTGGAGCATGGAACTTAAGCCTCTACTTTTAAATATTATAGAACTGCGCGAGGTTGTTCCACAAGAATCAATCACCAAGTATAATTCAAGGGTTCAAGGATTTGTTTATGAAAAGGTGATGAAGCTCGTGCAAGCTATCGAACTTAATTATAGTAATGATATAAGACGATTTGACTATTTCAGGTTTTTCGCTATCGTCGTCTTTATCTTAATTTCTGTCTTTATGGTTGTATATTTGAGGCAGGGCATTATAATGCCAGTGAAAATGCTCGAAAAAGCAGCAAAAGAAATCGAGAAGGGGAATTTTGATGTAAGGGTTGAGGTTAGGACAAAAGATGAGATAGGAGGGCTTTCAGGAAGCTTTAACCAGATGGCTGAGGAACTCGGTAGAGTGTTTGATGAAAATAAGAGACTCATTGAAAATCTTGAACAGATTGTGAGACAAAGGACTCATGAGTTTGAAGAAGCGAGGATTCAGGCAGAGGCAGCAAACAGGGCAAAATCAGAATTTCTTGCGAACATGTCCCATGAGATAAGGACTCCTCTTAATTCAATAATTGGCTTCTCTGAGGTAATAGCGGATGGTTTGGCAGGTCCTATTAATGAAAAACAGAAGGAATATCTTGGAGATGTTATTGACAGCGCTAAACATCTACATTCCTTAATTAATGACATCCTTGATCTATCAAAGATCGAGTCAGGGAAAATGGAACTTGATCTATCTGAATTCAATCTGCAGGATCTAATTGCCAACTGCCTTTCAATGTTTAAGGAAAAGGCTATAAAGCATGGTATAATGGTAAGGGCTGATATTGAGGAAGGGATAGGTCTTATTGTTGCTGATGAGAGAAAGATTAAGCAGGTGCTGATCAATCTCCTGAGCAATGCCTTTAAGTTTACGCCTGACGGAGGAAGTGTGATTGTTAAGGCACGAAGGATGAGGAAAGAGGGAAGAGGGATGAAAGAAGAATCGTCTGTCGTGCAAACAAGTGATCGTCCGTCGTCTATCGCCCCTCGTGATTTCGTAGAAATCAGCGTAGAGGACACTGGCATCGGCATTGCTAAAGAAGATATGGAAAGGCTCTTTCAGCCATTTCAGCAACTCGAAACGACAATTTCAAAGAAGACCCCTGGCACAGGTTTGGGACTTCATCTCTGTAAGAAGTTTGTTGAGCTCCATGGCGGAAATATCTGGGTAGAGAGTGAATTTGGGAAAGGAAGCAAGTTTACATTCATAATACCAATGAAAATTGAAAAATGAATATTGAAAATTGAAAATTTCAAAATAAAAAAATATTCAATATTCAATAGTAAATTAAAATGATGGATGAAAGGGATTTTAAACAACGCACAAAAGATTTTGCCCACAGGTGTGTAAAATTAGCTCTATCCTTGCCACAAACACAATTAGGGAAACACATTGCTAATCAATTAATAAAATGCTCCACATCTGTTGCTGCAAACTATAGGGCTTCCTGCCTTGCTCAGTCAAAAGATAGCTTTATTGCAAAGTTTTTGATATTGTCAAGTCTTTTCTGTAAATTCTCTTAAGGGCATAATTGTCAATGGTTTTCACGGCTCTTTATTAAGCTGCAATCCTCTCAAGTTTTGATACTTTTATGCCTGCAAGGATTGCCCTTTCCTCCTTTGTCATATCCATGATTTTGAAGCAAGGCTCAGAAAACTCGAGTCCTTAAGAAAAGATGGCCTCATAACAGAGGCAGAATACAGACAGAAAAGGGAAGAGATAACGAGGGATAAATGGTAAATTTTAAATAAAACAGGGGAAAAGTTAGAGATATTGGTGCAGTTGGGGCATTAGAGTTGCTATAATATTTCTAAAGGAGGGTTTGTTATGGCTAAACTGTTTGATCGCATAACTGTTAATCCAGAGGTATGCATGGGGCAACCGACCATACGGGGAATGCGGATCACTGTTGCCTTTGTGCTAAAACTGCTGGCTTCTGGTATGAGCCACGAAGAGATTCTGAAGGCATATCCTGAACTTGAAGAGGAAGATATTCGTCAGGCAATTGAGTATGCAGCCTGGCTTGCCGGGGAACAGCACCATCCTATTCCTGTTCATGCCTGATAGGAGATAAAGTTGAGGTTTATAGCAGATATACACATTTCTCCTCTCACTGTTGAGGACCTCAGAAAGAGCGGATATGATATTATCCGGGCTACAGATAAACTCCCTGCTACTGCTTCTGACAAAGATATTGTTCAACTGGCATATAAGGAAAAAGCCGCAATTATAACACAGGATCTGGATTTTTCTGCAATTATAGCCCAGAGCGGGCTAAATAGTCCAAGCGTAATTTCATTGAGGGTTTCAAATGCCAGACCAGAGGTGATAACACGCCTTCTGTCAACAGTGTTGCCTTTGATAGAGACGGACATTTCAGAAGGGGCAATTGTATCCATAGATGAAAAAGAATACAGAGTCAGAAAACTTCCTGTAAAATGAAAAGAAATGGTAATTTTAAATAAAACAGGGGTGTATTATGTTAAAAAGAGTCTCTTTAATGACAAAATTTCCAAGCGCAGTTTTTCTGCATATTGCCTATTCGCAGGGAGGTCAGCTAACAAAAGGATTTAAAACTATATGGGTTGGACTATTCAGTATTTTTTTATTATCTGGTTGTGCTTCTGACCCATTGACTCAGACACTTAAAAAATATAATTATGCACCTATAATGCCGTTACAAGCAACTGCGAATGTAGGAGATATTTACAATACTAAAGGATTGCTGGATCCAGATATCCTTATGAGAGATCGGCTTTCCTATTATATCAAGGAGTTGATGGAACGAATAAAAGATAATGCTTCCATACCTGTAAATCCCGCTTCTTCCACATGTTGAATTCCTCTACTATCCTTCCTGTTATCCTTATTACATTCTGATGGCTGAGTCCCCTCTTACCTAAAAGTTTTGATACTGACTTCTTTACCTTCCTCGTTGATAAACCATGCATGTATAGCAAGGGGATAACATGTGTTATCTCATCCATCCGGGTTAGGCGAGGAAACAGTATCTGTGAGTGAAAGGGGCTTCCTGTATCCCTTACTTGTGGCATCTCTATCTTAATATCACCACAACCAATCTTTACATTCCTGGGCTTCGAGCCGTTCCTGCTGCCTTTCTGCCCTTTCCTCCTCTCATAATAATCCCTCCCCAAAAATGCCATGATCTCTTCCTCTAATGCTACCTGCAACATCATCCTTGCCCTTACCTTTGTCAGTTCTATTAATGGTTGCCTCTGCTTAAGTTCTTTTAGATGTCCCTCGATGACTTTTTGTGCCTTTTTTGATCAACT